>Ga0209722_1000134_pt1 | contig 91117 bp, 65 predicted proteins | sample BioC12SIPDNA_2_FD_185745 | JGI IMG/M metagenome (GOLD analysis project Ga0209722, IMG submission 185745) | Anaerobic biogas reactor microbial communites from Washington, USA - Biogas_R1_A C12 SIP DNA (SPAdes) (version 2) | ecosystem: Engineered > Bioreactor > Anaerobic > Unclassified | place... | reverse complement strand
CCGTTCGTCTCAGGTTGCTCTCCACCTTTCCTCGCGGAAACGCAGTTACCACTTTCGACTACAGGCCGGTAACGTTAGCCTGAGAGGGACTTCCACCCTCCTGATCAAACGCCTTCACAGGCGCACTCGCTTTTCGCTCCGCGAAAGGGCACTTGTTCGCGGAGCGAACAACGACGCTCGATAAGTCGTTGTTTCTCACTTGGCGCCGAGTTGTCTGGCCGCGGCCATGTCGTCTCTGGCTTTGTCTTTCTGGCCGAGCATCTGATAGACGACGGCGCGGTTCTGGTAGGCCTTGACGTACTTGGGGTCGAGGAGGATCACCTTGGTGAAATCTGCGACGGCCTTTTCGAGGTTGTTCATGATTCGGAAAACCAAACCCCGATTGAAGTAGGCGTTGGCGTACTGCGGGTTGATTTCGATCGCCTTGTTGTAGTCGTCGAGGGCCTCCGCCAGCATGCCCTTTCGGGTATAGATGACCCCGCGGAGGCAGGAGCAATTGGGGTCGTTCGGGTTGATCGCGAGGGCTTTGGAGTAGTCTTCGATGGCGGCATCGTCGGCACCCATTTTCCCGTGGATCAGCCCGCGGCTGTACCAGGCCTGGAAACTCGCCTCGTCGATCGTGATCGCCTCGTTGAGGTCCTTGAGGGCAGCCTCCGGTTCGCCCCTCCCGGAGAGCGCATTGGCCCGGGCAATCAGCGATTCGAGATGGCGTGGGTCGAGGGCAAGGGCGCTATTGAAGTCGGCAAGGGCCTTGTCGGTTTCCCGGCATCGAACGTATGCGATACCTCGCCCATAGAGGGTCTTGACGTTCTTCGGGCGAAGCCGGATCGCTTGAGTGTAGTCTTCGACGGCCTCCCGGTAGCGGCCATTCTTGAATTGACCGAGGGCCCGGTTCGAGTAGGCCTTGCCGTCGTTGGGGTCGATGCGAATCACTTCCGAATACTCTCGGATGGCGAGCGTCAGATCGCCGCGGGCTTCATACACATTGCCCCGGTTCCCGTGCGCTTTGAGGTGATCCGGGTCGATTTCAATGGCCTTGTCGTAGTCGGCAAGCGCCGCATCCAGGTCGCCGCTGAGTGCTCGGGTGAGGCCGCGCGAGACGTAGGCCTCGACGTCGTTCGGGTCTTGCTCGATTGCACGAGTGTAATCCTCGATCGCTTCCTCGAATTTGCGCTGGCGGAAACGCACGTAGCCGCGGTTATAAAAGGCCTTGGCGTACGCGGGATCGGCGTCGATCGCCCGGTTGAAATCGTCGGTGGCCTGCTCGTACTGCTCGATCTTGACGCGCGCGCAGCCCCGATTGAAGAAGGCAACCGCCTCATTGGGGGAATACGCGAGGACGGCGCTGTAGTCTTTGATGGCCTCTTCGTGTCGCCCGTTGGCCTCATAACAATTACCTCGGCTGTAATAGGCCTCGGTATACTTCTTGTTGAGTCGCAGAGCTTCCGTAAAAACGCCGATCGCCTGATCGTAGTCCTTTTTTTCCTGGAGGGCCAGGCCGCGGTGGAATAGATCGGTTTCGTCAAACATGTTTGTGCCTTGGGCAATTCGCGGTCATTCAGGGGCTGGCCGGTAACCGGCCGGACTCCGATCGTCAGAGTCTGATCTCTCGTTCCTCAATTCCGAAACTGGGGGCCTCGATCTGTTCGGGCACGGCATCCAATTCGGTTCGTTTGCATTCGAAGAGGCGGTTTCGTCCCTGCTTCTTGGCGGCCTTGACGCATGCCTCCAGTCGCTGGAAGACGTCGAGGTAAGATCCGTCTTCCGGCGAGACCTCCGTGACTCCGCCGCTGGCCGTGATTCCGAAACGCACGTCGCCCGAGACGAAGACGATCTTCTCGATCGTCTGGCGAAGCGTCTCCGCCGCCTTGATTGCCGCACGGGGGCCGGAGTCGACGGCCAGCAGGAGGAATCGTTGCCCCGCAAACCGGCCCACCAGGTCCGATCTTCCGGCCTGAGAGAGGATCATCTGGCCGATGTGGCAAAGCACGCGATCTCCGATCAGGCTCCCCTGCTCCTCGTTGCAGCGTTCGAAGTGGTCCAGATCGAAGAGAACCGCACTGATCGATCGCGACGTGTGCCTGTGTTGCTGCCACCAATCGTGCAACGCGGCCTCCAGGCCGATCCGATTTCGAACCCCGGTGAGAGAATCGTGAAACAGCTTCTCTTCGATCTTGTCGATGCGATTCTCGTAACGTGCGATCGTCAGGAAGGCCATTTCCTGGTTGTCGCGAAGCTGATGGCGCGCGTTGCGGAGGTTGGCGATCTCCTCGATCAAACGAACGTTCGCCGCTTCCAGGTCCGTCTTGAAATCCATATGATTGAGATTGCTGATCGTCGTCTCGATCTGCGACGCCTGGTTCATGTTCGCCAGTTCGATCTGCTCGGCCAGGTCGCCCAACTCGCCGAGTTCGCCGATCCGCGACGAGAATCGCTCGGACGCCTCGCTCTGCTCGGCCAGATAGGATTCACAGTCTTCCTTGAGCTTCTGCCAGCAGCGCATGATCGTCTGCTCGTCCAGATGCCCGCGAGCGGCTCGGAGTTCCGTGTCGATTTCGGTGGAACGCGCTCCGCTCTTCATCATGGCGATGTTCAGGCGGAGAATCGACGTCTCCACGTACTTCTCGTTGAGGTCCCAGATCTCCGGGGCGTCGGCGGCAAGCAGAGCGATCGCCTCGTCGTCGTAGGGCTCCTCCAGCGGTTGGAGTTCCATCTCGACGTCCTGATCCAACATGTCGTCGGTCGCCGTTTCGAGCATGCCGCTTAACATGGCCTCGAAATCGTCGTCGTTGATCGGCGGCGCATCGGCACCTCGGGACGGCGGCCCGTAGAGAGGAGCCATGAGCGTCGGCGGACCATATCCCAATCGCACGGCGACCGCATAACCCACGAACAGGTTCAGTGCGCCGATCAGGAATGTGATCACAATGAATCCCACGAGTTCTGTCCCCATACGCTCTCTTGGAGATTCGCCGATGCGCGGAATCTTCCGGAAAAGTATAGGTCACGTGGGAAGGCAGAACGCCGGCGGAACCGGTTTCCGGCGTTTGGAGGGAATGTGCCGATTGCGGCGATTCTGTGCGGCCGTCCCTGCCGGACAGCGCCGGCTCTACCGCCTCGTGAAACCCTCGGCATCGAGCCGTTGAACAAGGGCGGGAGAGGCGTTCTCGAACAAGAACACCTCACTGGGGGCGTCGCCGGTTCCCTTTGTGCGGATGATGCAGACAATCTCCGCCCCCTCCGCGCGTCGCCGGCTCAGTTCGCCGAGCAACCGCTGTTCGTCGGCCGTCAGAGAACCGGCAACCTCTTTGTGCTGGGGAGGCACGGGAACATTGTCGCGGCTCTGGGTCAGGTGCTGAACCGGATCGGCTTGCGGCATCGTCTTCGGCATGGCCGTTCCTGCGTTGGAGACGAAGGAGGCCTGAGTGACGGGGGGCGTCGCCTCCTCGCCGTAGACGAAGCTCAAGTTGGCTTCGTCGAGCTGCTCGTGGATCGAGGGGAGGGCCGCGTAGAGCCCTTCGTTGCATTCCGGGTCGGCCGCGTTGCAGACGCCGATTACGTAACCCTCGGCGGAGAACAGTCCGCCGCCGCTCCGCCCCTGCACGGGGAGTCCGGCAACCTCGATATTCGCCGGGCCGGCATACCGGTTGCGGGCAGTGACCCGGTTGCGGCGGACGCTCGGGTCTTCCCCATGGTTGCAGCCCACGTTCACAACCGTCTCTCCAGTCTCCACCGCATAATCACGGGGCGCCACGCGAGCCGTCTTGACCGGTGCAGGGACCTGGATCGTCAGCAGTCCCACGTCGCGGTCGTCGTCGAAAGAGAGAAGTCGCCCGTCGACGGTGTGGCCTTCCGTCGGCCCGAACAGACCGACCTCGATTCGCCCGCCTTCCTGATAGTCGCGGAAGATATGGCCGCAGGTAAGAATCAGCGCCCGGCCTTCACGTGTGTCGATAATCGTGCCGGTGCCCAGGCTGGGCCCTTGCCGATCGTGAACGCGGAGCCTGACCGTGGCCGCGATCAGTTCCCCGTCGGTCGCGCCGCGATTCAAACTGGCAAGCGCAATCGGCGGACTAGCGGCTGGGGAACGGCTGTTACTCGCACCAATTACCCCTCCCCGGAAGGGGTCTGGAATTACCTCCATGGCCAGGGCGCTGGTGGCCTGTTTGTGAGGCAGAGGGATCGGTCGGGCTCCCACGTTGGCAGCATTCTGGAGGGGAAGCGCTTCCGGTTCCGGAAGAAGCTTTGGGCGAGTCAGCTTCTGGGCATCGGCAAACATCTTCTCCAGGTGTTCGGGGGCCACAGCTCCCAATACCCGCGAGGTTTCTCGCCCCCCAACGGTCATGACGAAACAGGGGAACTGGCTGACGCCGAACTTTCGGGCCAGGTCGGGCTGCTGGTTGGCGCTGATCTTCCGGATCGAGTAGCCCTTGGCGATCAGTCCGTCGATCACGGGGTCCATCTGGCGACAGGGTAAACACCCGGCAATGGAAAAGTCGAGCAGGACGGGCTCGTCGGGTTCGGCTCCGGTGAGAGCGAGAGCCAGGATAGCTGCATGCAGTCCGATCATCGCGCAACTCCTTTGCGGCAGGGCAGCAGCACGCAGCGTTGACGAATGCACGACCGGAGGCAGACTAGACGCCCAGCCGATGCGAGACCGGCCTGCGAGTCGGTACGACGAAGCGGCAGCCAAGGCCGCCTGGTACCGTGCGCGTCGTGAGAAGAAGACCTCATCGGCAACTTCCGTGTCACCTTCCGTCGTGCGGATCGCCAACGAGAATACGCCGCCTGAAGGTTCGTTCCGGGGCGGGCCGGTGCGGCAGCGTGTTCTGGGTCGCGCAATCTGCTGTGTACGAAATCCGTTTCGTGTGGCGTCTGTCCGGCAACTGTTCGACGCAGTCCTGTGTCGAAGCCGGCGGCCGCTTGGTCCCGGATGCTGCGACGCCGTCCATGGGCGTCTGACATCCACGCTAGTTCGAAGGGGACAGACCTGGTGCGGGTAAGTGCAGTATTCTGCCCGGGATCGAGGTTCCGAGCAACGGCAATACGCCGGGCTGGCCCCCAGGGATCAGAAAAAATCCGCGGATTTGTGGAAAAAGCGTTGGAGGCAGCGCTGGCAATGCTGGTCAGGGCGGCGAGCCGCCCGAAGGGGTCTCCCCTGCTGCTTCGATGGAATCGGCAGCGGACCAGCTCGTATTGACTGTAGCAGATACGGGCCGGAACGTTCGACGCAAAAGTCTATTCTGTAAATGGTTGTGATCGACATACAGGTTCGCAGCAGGGCGGGACTCGGGAGCGGCGATCCACGGCAACGAAGTAGCGTCCCCTACCGGCCTTTTTCCGCGGTACCCTTCCCTCCCCCCGACTGGAGCCGGTATACTGGCGAAGATCGTCAACTGTCAGAATCTACCGCTGTTGCCGTGGCCCCAACCGAAACATGAACGAATCGCGACAATTCATCTCGGCCGACGAAGCCCAAGCCCCGTTCTTCGTCGGTGTCGATCTAGGTGGGCAGAGCATCAAGATCGGTGTGGTCGACGATCGCGGGCGCCCGCTCTCCTGGCTGAGCGTTCCCACCGAGGTCGAGCTGGGATGCGAAGCGGCCTGTCAGCGAATGGCCGGCGGGATCGATCGGGTCCTCGCCGAAGCGGGCGTCGACAAGTCGGCCGTAGCCTACGTGGGTCTCGGTTCGCCCGGCACGATGGATGTCCCGGCGGGCATGCTCCTGTTGCCCGTGAACCTGAAAGGTTGGGAGCATTTCCCCATTCGAGACCGGCTTGCCCACCATTGCGGAAAGCCGGTCGCTTTCGTGAACGACGGGGCGGCGGCGGCCTACGGCGAGTTCTGGGTCGGAGCCGGACAGGAAATGAACAGCCTCGTCCTGCTCACTCTCGGCACGGGAATTGGCTGTGGGATCATCGTGAACGGGTTCTCCATCGACGGCGAAAACAGCCACGGCGCCGAATGCGGCCACATCATCGTCAACCCGGCGCCCGACGCACGCTGGTGCAACTGCGGCCAGCGAGGCCATCTCGAAGCCTACTCCAGTGCAACGGCTGTGGTCCGGCGGACCCAGGAAATGCTCGACGCTGGCCTGAAAACCTCCATCCGCCCTCGCGTTGAGGCGGGAGAACCCTTGACGCCCAAGCTCGTGGCCGAAGAGGCCGAGGTGGGCGATCCGCTCGCCGGCCAGATCGTCATGGACACCGCCTTCTGGCTCGGCGTCGGGCTGGTCAATCTGATCCACACCATCGACCCCAACGGGGTGCTGCTGGGCGGAGCCATGACCTTCGGAGGGAAGGATACCGCACTTGGCCGGCGTTTTCTCGATCGAATCAAGCAGGAGATCGACGCTCGGGCCTTCGCACTCCTGGCCGAGCGGCTGAAACTCGATCTGGCTTCTTTGGGGGCCGATGCCGGGTACATCGGCGCCGCGGGAATCGCCCGTGCGGAGTATCTCAAGAAGAAGTGACTCTGACGAGGGCCGGACAGTGCGCAACAGCGATTGCCCCTTCCCGAGATTTCTGATCGCCTCGCTGGCAATTTGCAGCCTGCTGGCTGTGTCGGTTTCGGCCGGAGAATCGAGTCCTCCGTGGCTGGCTGGGACCAAGGATGATTTCCAGGGGTTCGATCGGTACACCTTTCGGTTTGACGGCGTGACCAGCCACATGGTTGTGCCCCGGCAAACCGCCGAAGGCAAGCCGTGGATCTGGCGGGCTCGATTCTTTGGTCATGAACCCCAGACGGACAAGGCGCTGCTCCAGCGCGGCTTTCACTTGGCCTACGTCGACGTGGCGGGGCTCTTCGGCAGCCCCAAGGCGGTCCAGCGCTGGGATCGGTTCTATGAGTTCCTGACGGAGGAACACGGTTTCTCCAAGAAACCCGTGCTGGAAGGCATGAGCCGCGGCGGGCTCATCGTGCTGAACTGGGCGATTGCCAACCCGCAATCCGTGGCGGCCATCTACATCGATGCGCCGGTGTGCGATATCCGCAGTTGGCCCGGCGGAAAAGGAAAAGGCAAAGGCAGTCCAGCCGACTGGCAGAAATGCCTCGAAGTCTACGGGCTGACCGAAGAGAAGGTAGACACGGCCGGCATCTACCCGCTCGACCGGCTGAAACCCCTGGCGACCCAGCACGTTCCGATCTTGAGCGTGTGCGGCGACGCCGACGACGTCGTTCCTCTCGAAGAGAACACGCGGATCCTCGAGCATCGCTACCGCGAGTTGGGCGGCCCGATCCAGGTCATCGTCAAACCGGGGGTGGAGCACCACCCGCACAGCCTGAAAGACCCCGCCCCAATCGTCGAGTTCCTGCTCCAACACGTGTCGTTTCAGCCTCAGCCCTGATTGGAGGACCGGACGGGCACGGCGTGTCACTCGCTGCCAAAATGGCAGTTTGGCATGGTTCGGGGCCCAGGTTCCTGTCATCTCCGGCACGCGCCCGGAAAACAGGCGACAAGTCACATCTCCTAACTAGTTGCCGGAGAACTACTTACCTGCACGTTTCTGATTTGGCGCGCCAGTTGCTGAATACAGCAGAATTCCGGGTGAGTGCGCGCCTTTTGGCAGCCGCTCCATCGGGTATGGACCAACACGCAAATGTCCCCGAGCCTGATCGGCCGAAGGAGTTCGCGCTCGGCAGGGAGGTCCCCCCCAGCGATCGACGAGACGGGCTTGGCTCGGACAGCGGACATCAGCAGAAACTCTGGATTTCACACGATTTGGGAGGTAATCAGGCAATGGCGAAGAAGAAGGCCTCAGGCAAGGCCGGCGGCGAGATCAAGCTCCAGCCGTTGGGAGATCGTCTGGTAGTTGAGCGTGCGGAGTCCGAATCGGTCACGGCCGGCGGAATCGTCCTGCCCGACAGCGCGAAGGACAAGCCGGCTCGGGGCGTGGTGATCAGCGTGGGCGACGGTCGGCTGTTGGACGATGGTTCTCGTGCGCCGTTCCAGGTGAAGGAGGGCGACTTGGTGCTCTTCACGTCGTATGCCGGCGAGGAGTTCAAGGTGGGAGACCGCGAACTCTTGTTGATGCGGGAAGAGGACGTGCTGGCAGTGATCGGTTAAACACCAAGAACACATCGTTGGGGCCGCCTTGAAGAGTTGCAGCCCACGACTCGAATTTGAAGGAGAATACACGTTATGTCAAAGATGATTGCATTTGATCAGGAAGCCCGGGATGCCCTGCGTCGGGGCGTTTCCAAGTTGGCACAGGCCGTCAAGGTCACGCTCGGTCCGCGCGGCCGCAACGTGATCCTGCAGAAGAGCTTCGGTTCGCCCACCGTCACCAAGGACGGGGTCACCGTGGCCAAGGAAATCGACCTGGAAGACCCCTACGAAAACATGGGCGCTCGCATGGTTCGCGAAGTGGCCTCGAAGACGAGCGACGTGGCCGGCGACGGCACGACGACGGCCACCATCATGGCCGAGGCGATCTTCAACGAAGGTCTCCGCGCCGTGGTCTCGGGCGTCAACCCGATTCATCTCAAGCGAGGCATGGAGAAGGCGGTCGACGACATCACCGAGAAACTGAAGAAGATGTCGATCGCGATCAAGTCGAAGGAAGAGATGGCCCAGGTCGGCACGGTGGCGTCGAACAACGACACTGAAATCGGCAAGCTGCTGGCCGAGGCCATGGACAAAGTCGGCAAGGACGGCGTCATTACCGTCGACGAGGGCAAGAGCCTGGCTACGGAAGTCGAGTGGGTCGAAGGCATGCAGTTCGACCGCGGCTACCTGTCGCCCTACTTCGTCACCGATCCGCAGGCGATGGAGTGCGTGATGGAGGACGCCTATGTCCTCATTCACGAGAAGAAGATCTCGAGCATCAAGGACTTGGTTCCCCTTCTCGAAGCGGTGGTCAATTCGGGCAAGCCGCTTCTGATCGTGGCCGAAGACATCGACGGCGAAGCCCTGGCCACCTTGGTGATCAACCGGCTCCGCGGTTCGCTCAAGGTCTGCGCGGTCAAGGCTCCCGGCTACGGCGATCGTCGCAAGGCGATGCTCGAGGACATCGGCATCCTCACCGGCGGCGACGTTCTCTTCGAGAGCCTCGGCAAGAAGCTCGAGAACATGCAGCTCACCGACCTGGGTCGGGCCAAGAAGATCGTCATCGACAAGGATAACACGACGATCATCGAGGGCGCCGGGAAGAGCGCCGAGATCAAAGGTCGTATCGATCAGCTTCGCCGCGAGATCGAGAAGGTCACCAGCGACTACGATCGCGAGAAGCTCGAAGAGCGGCTTGCCAAGTTGGCCGGCGGGGTTGCCAAGGTCAACGTCGGTGCGGCTACCGAGAGCGAGATGAAGGAGAAGAAAGCCCGCGTTGAAGACGCTCTGCACGCCACCCGTGCGGCCGTCGAAGAGGGCATTCTTCCCGGCGGCGGCGTGGCCCTCCTTCGTGCCTCGTCCAGCGTCAAGCCCGGCGATCTGGCCCAGGACGAACTGGTCGGCTACAACATCATCCTCCGCGCCTGCCGTGCCCCGCTCACCCAGATCGCCAACAATGCCGGCCAGGACGGCGGCGTGGTCTGCGAGAAGGTCTCCGAGATGAAGAACGGCATGGGCTACAACGCGGCCACCGATCAGTACGAGGACCTGGTCAAGGCGGGCGTTATCGACCCCACCAAGGTCACCCGCACCGCCCTCGAGAACGCCTCGAGTGTGGCGACCTTGCTGCTCACCAGCGACGCCCTGATCGCCGAGAAACCCAAGGAAGAAAAGGCCCCCGCCGGCCACGGCGGCCCCCACGATATGTATTGATCGAGCAAGGCGACAGCCGGGGGCGGTTGACCAAAACAACCGCACCCGCGTACGTCGCCAACGGAATCCCCCCAAAGCCCGGCGGCCTCCTCTCTCCCCCAAATTGGCCGTCGGGCTTTCTTCGTTCCGTGGCCCGCCATCCATCCAAGGGAGAGGTGGGTAAATATTGACATATATGTCTATTTAGACTATCATGTTAACACGAGCCCCCAAGCCAAGCTTGAATTCACAAGGGATGGCCTGCTTCCACCTGGCGACTACGTGATGTCACTGCAGCAACTGCGTGAATCATTGCTCGTTACGGGGCCCCAAGATATCTCTGAACATGTGAATTGGGATGTAGGTTGGCGACGCAAGCTTGTCGAAAACCTCACGGTCCTTGTAGATCAGCTCTGGCGTGTCGGCATAACGGAGATCTTCATCGACGGCTCGTTCGTGGAGGACAAAAATCACCCCAACGACATCGACGGCTACTTTGAGTGCGAATTGGAGTACTTGGCGAGTGGCGAGTTGCAGCGCGATCTGAATCTGCTCGACACGCACAAGATCTGGACTTGGGATTCAGCAAGCCGCAGGGCTTATCGCGGTTACCCAAAACGTCAGCTTCCAATGTGGCATGTCTATCGAATTGAACTCTATCCACATTACGGTCAGCTTTGCGGAATTCGTGACAAGTACGGTCACGAGTTGGAGTTTCCATCTGCTTTCCGTCGTTCCAGGCGAAACGGTGAACCTCGCGGTATCATCAAGATAGGAAGGACGTCATGATTCGTAACGAGACCGAGTACCGCGAAGCGGTTGGGCGAATTGCCGGAGAATCTCAGCGTCTCGAAGAGCAGGCAGAGAAGCTCAGAGAGATGGGACTCGATTCCCGGGAGATCCGACGCGCCATGGCTCCCATGATCTCTTTCCACGAACAACTCAAGGAGGAGATAGAATTCTATGAGAAACTCTGCCGAGGGGAATTCGAGGAGGTCCACAATTTCAATGGACTGGGCCAACTTTTGATTGCCCTGAGGATCGCCAAGGGGGTGAAACAGCGCGAACTGGCGGAGCGTCTGGGCAGTCACGAATCGCAGGTCTCCCGAGACGAGCGAAACGAGTACCATGGCATCACGATTGATCGTGCCGCCCGCATTCTGGACGCCCTCGGTGTGGAACTCGTGACCAAGGTCCAGATGGCTACCCACGGCGCGCCCTGAAGGGCAGCGATCTCATTCGTCAGTTGTCGAACCTTGGCTTCTTCGTTTCAGATTTCTTCTCAGGGCTTCTCGCCCCCGCGTAGTCGCCGCTCGATATCGTCGATGCACTGGAGCAGATCGGCGATGCTGTCGACCACATAGTGGGCCCCGGCTTGGGCCAACTTGTCTGCCGAACGATCGATGTGCCGGCGGCGTTCCGCATCATCCAGCGCGTTGAACTCGTCGAGATTCAACCCCACTTCGTTTCCGGTGGCCGATACGGCCACCGTCCAGGCCCCGCCGTTCAGACCCGCCAGGATGCCGGGCACGGTGTCGTCGACCTTGACCAGCGATTCGACGGGGAAAGCGTTCAGTTGCCGCGCGCACTCCAGCAGCATCCACGGAGCAGGACGCCCCTGCGGCACCTCCGACGCGCAGACGGTCACGTCGGGTGTATAGCCGAGCGCCTTGGCATGGGGCAGCAGGGCGTCCATGATCTCGCGGCTGTAGCCGGTCGTCGATGCGATTCCGATCCCACGCCGGCGCAGCGCCGCCATCGTCTCCAGGCAACCCGGTATCAGTGCCGAGTGCTCGACCACCGACCGCGTCTGGAGCGGAACGGACTGCGTGTACATGGCGTCGATGTCGCTTTTTTGCGGGGGGCGACCGTGGACCTTCTCCCACTGCTGGCGGACGGCCGGCATCTCGCAGATCAGGCGGATGTGGTCGCGCTTCTGCGTTCCCATCGGCTCGCGAGCCTGGGCCGGCGTGATCGACATGCCCTGTTGACGAAACACTTCCACAAACACCATCACCGGCGAGCAGCATCCGAAGTCGACCGTCGTGCCGGCCCAATCGAAAACGACCGCTCGAACGGGCCCCCGGTAAGATCGCCGAAAAACAAACGGAGAGTTGGTCATCTGAGCAGATTCCTCTTAGAGTTGTACGGTCCGCTTGGCTAATCGAACTGGCGAGGCACGACCGCTACCCGGCAGAATCGTCCGGTCGCGGCGCTGCGAAACGCCTCCGCCGCTTCCTCCAACTCGAAATGCTCGCCGACCAGGTCGCCGAACGGATAGACGTCGAAGCTCTTGTCGAGGAAGCGAATCGCCGCATCAAGGTCCTCCGGCCAATAGTTGTGAACGCCGCGGATCGTGATCAGATTCTTCACCACGTGTTCCATGGGAACGCCCGCCAGCCGCGAGGGCAAGGCTCCGCCGACAAGCACGTAAACCGCTCCCAAACCCAGCATGGGGAGACCTGTTTCCAAGGCTTCGGGAGCCCCCGACATTTCCAGGGCGACGTCGATCCGGCCGCGATCGGTGACGTTGCGAACGACCTCGTCCAGCCTCGTCTTCCCGGCCAGGATGGTTGTCGTGGCGCCAAATCGCTCGGCGAGCGACAGGCGGTCGGCCGCCGTGTCGGCGACCAGCACCGATCGTGCCCCGGCCTGGTTCGCCATGGCGCAGGCAAGCAGCCCCAGAGCGCCGGCTCCCTGGATCAGGACGGCTCGATCCCGGATCGAGCCCGCCAGACGCAATGCGGCGGCAACCGTAGCGCCCGCACACGTGGCCAGTGCAGCCACGCCGTCCGGCAAACGCTCGGGCACCCGGCAAACCGTCGTACCGCGCCGAAGATGGCAAACGTCGGCCAAGCCTCCGGCGAAGGGGGCCGCCTCATCCAACCGCTGATGGCCGTACTTGAACAGTGACACGCATTTCTGAGGCAAACCGCCAAGGCACCGCGGACAACTGCCGCAGTGCGCCATGACGCTCCAACAAATCCGGTCGCCCACCTGCAGCTTGTTGCCGGCGTAGTCGAGCACTTCCTCATTGGCCGGCAGAGCGAGCGCCGTGCCTGTGATCTCGTGGCCCAGGATGCAGGGACAGGGCGTCGATCGGCGTCCGAAGAAGCTGTGCAAATCGCTGCCGCAGAGGGTGCAGCAACGGATCTTGACGAGGAGTTCGCCGGATTGCAGGGCCGGCGGCGGGTAATGCCGCACCTCCAGCGGCCGGTCCGGGGCGGAGAACACGACCGCCCGGTAACGATCGGTTGGCATATCCACAGTCATGGCAAGATTGTTTCTGGTATCGTGGCTCGAGATTTCTGCGCACGGTGTGCGCATGTTCTTGTGAAGTTCGGGTTGCGGGCTCGCCCCGCTTCAGGTTGGGCGCCCGGACCATAAGGCCGATTGTAATCTGCCGGCCCGGGCCTTGCCATCGGCCCCCAACAGGCCGGGCAGACTCGCAAGCTTGCATCTCGTCCCGCTGGTGTTATGCTGGAATCACGTTCGCACGAGATTCTTGCTTCACGCCAAAGGAACCGTATGATGAAATCCTACTGTCGGTGTTCTTCTCTTCTTTCCGGAATCTGTCTGATCCTGTCGATTACCTGCGCAACCTCCGGCGCCGCCGAGCAATCGCAACCGATCAGCCCGACCGACGGCGTCATCAAGCTGTTCAACGGCAAGGATCTCAGCGGGCTCTACGTCTTCATGCAGGACACCAAATATGAAGATCCGCGCCGGGTGTTCACCGTTCACGACGGCTTGTTGCACATCTCGGGCGATGGTTTCGGCGGCATCTGCACGAAGAAGGAATACGGCAACTATCACATGATCTGCGAGTTCAAATGGGGCGAGCGCACTTGGGGCAAGCGAGAGGACCGCGCCCGAGACTCCGGCGCGCTCGTCCACTGCACGGGTCCCGACGGCGCTTACTCCGGCATCTGGATGGCGTGTATCGAAGCCCAGATTATCGAAGGCGGCGTGGGCGATATCCTGGTTGTGCCCGGCAAGGACGACAACGGCCAGCCGATCCCCCTTTCTCTGACCGCCGACGTCGTCAAGGACCGCGACGGCGAAACCGTCTGGAGTGCCGAGGGCCGACCCCAGGTCTTCACCCGCGGGCGCATCAACTGGTGGGGCCGGGACCCCGATTGGAAAGATGAACTCGGCTTCCGCGGCCCCAAAGACGTGGAGAAACCGCACGGCGAGTGGAACCGCATGGAGGTCATCTGCGATCACGACCGCATCACGGTCAAGGTGAACGGAACGGTCGTCAATCGCGGCTACGACGCCGTGCCCCAAGCCGGCAAGCTCACCATTCAGACCGAACTGGCCGAGATCTTCGTCCGCCGCTGGGAACTGTGGCCCCTCGGCAAGGCGCCGGAGTAGGCAACCGACGACCTCCCGGTGGAAGCGGGAATGATGGAATGACGAAGCTCATCGAGAGTCTTCAACGAAAGCAACGCGGCGGCGATTGGAGGGACTCATTTGCAGACGAAGCCCCGCCACAGAAATGACCGTTGCAGCATCATTCCATCATTCCCCGCCGCCACCCGCCCGAATCCCGTGTTTCCGCATCAGGGCGTGGAAGTTGGTCCGCTGCATCCCGACGGCCTCGGCGGCACGGCTGACGTTGCCGCTGTGGCGGTCCAGCATCTCGGTAACAAACCGCTGCTCCAGTTGTGCCGCGGCCGCCTCGCGAACCTCCTGTTTCAAACGCTTCAGTTCCTCCCAAGTGTCGGGAACAGACGTCACCGCCGTCAGAACGGGCGTCTGCCGGATCTCGCCGGGCAGGTGCCGCGGCTCGATCACGGTCCCGTCGCTGAGAATCGCCATCCGTTCCACGATATTTCGCAACTCGCGGACGTTGCCCGGCCACGAGTAGCCCTCCATCATCTGCATGGCCTCGGGCGAGAACCGCTTCGGTTCGATATCTATCATCCGGCAATATCGATCGAGAAACGCCATGGCGAGAAGCGGGATGTCGCTGTCGCGCTGCCGTAAGGGCGGCAGGAAGATCGGCACCACGTTGAGCCGATAGTAGAGATCCTCGCGGAACGTGCCCTCGCGCACCAGGTCCGCCAGGTCGCGGTTGGTCGCCGCAATCAGACGGATATCGATCGCCTGCTCCTCCGTGTCGCCGACCCGTTTCACCCGGCGGCTCTCCAAGGCGCGGAGCAGCTTGCCCTGGGTTTCCATACTGATGTTGGCCACTTCGTCGAGAAACAGCGTTCCTCCGTGGGCCGCTTCGAACAGCCCCTGCTTGGCCGCAAACGCGCCCGTGAAAGAACCCTTCACGTGGCCGAACAACTCGCTTTCGAGCAGCGTGGGGGCGAGCGAGCTGCAATCGCAGGCCAGCAGGGCCTGTTCCTTGCGCCGGCTGAGCCGGTGGATCGCCCGCACGACGATCTCTTTGCCGGTGCCGCTCTCGCCCGTCACCAGCACCGTTCCCTCCGTGGGGGCGACCCGCCGCACCAGGCCGAATACTCGCTCCATGGCCCGGCTCTCGCCCAGGATTCCCTCGAACCCTTGTTGCACTTCCAGCTCTCGGCGCAGGGCCGCGTTCTCGCGAATCAAGGCCGACTTCTCCCCGACCCGCCCCACAAGCAATTTCAACTCGTCGGGCGTGAACGGCTTGCTCAGATAGTCGGCCGCCCCGTGCTTCATCGCCTCGACCGCCGTTTCCACCGTCGAATGGCCCGTGATGATCACCACCTCGCTGGCAACGCCGGCGGCCTTGACGTGTTTGAGGATCTCGAGCCCGCCCAACCCTTCCATCTTCAGATCGAGCAGGATGATGTCGAAGTCGCCCGACAGGGCCGTCTCCAGACCGACGTGAGGATCCTGGCAGGTCTCCACTTCGTAGCCCAGCGGTCGCAGGGCTCGGGCGCAGCCGAGGCCTATATAGGTCTCGTCGTCGATAACCAGAATCCGTTGATGCCGCGCCGGACTCTCCGGCACCGGTGTCGCCGCCATGGTGCACTCCCAATCCCGATTCACACTCGCCCCAATCCTTGATTCTTCCCCATGACCCTCGGGCCATCAAGGCCGGGTGGCCTGATCGTCGACCGGTACACGGAAACAGTCGCCAAAAGGCTGCATCCGGAACGGCTTTCTCCCGCTTCGGGACGGTTGTTCCGAAGAGGCGACTGGTCTATACTACTTTGCCGGGATGGGTTCGTGCCCCCCCTGCAACAAGGAGAAGGGGTCGCAGGGGCTTTTCGGGCGATCCGGTGGTTTCAGAAATGCGTTCACAATTCTTGCGGATGGAGGTGGGAAAATGACTTGGTCTGTAAGGCATGTTACCCCGGGACATCTCGTCCTGGCCTGGTTGAGTTTGGCGTGTTTCACGCCGTCGGTTGGCGCCCAGGGGCCCCCAGCCTCCGCAGCGCTCGACCTCTCCTATGTGACGCCCAACGCAGTGGCTGCCGTAGTAGCATTCCCGAGCCGTGTGCTCAAAGCGCCTGGAATGGAGATTCTGCCTCACGAGGTCCTCGCGGCCGTCGGCGAACGGGATCTGGGGATGAACCCCGCCGACGTGGACCAGATCATGGTCGTGGCGGAAGTCGCGGACGGGCCTCCCATGGTCGCGGGTGTGGTGCGGTTCGCCAAGCCCTACCAACTCGCCGGCCTGCTGCCCAAACTGGCGGCGAACACGACCCCCGGTGACCTCGACGGCAAGCCCTACCTGCAGGCCGCCGGCCCCATGGAACCGAGCCTCTTCATGCCCGACGACCGCACGCTGCTGATCGGCATGGGCCCGATGATCGAGAAGATGGTGGCCAACGCCAAACAGCCGGCCGCCGGGCCGCTCAGCAAGCTGCTGTCCTCCACGCGCACTACGGACGACGCGACGGCCGTCGCGGTCATGGAGCCGGTTCGTGAAATGCTCGGCGGCATGCTGGCAACGGCTCCCGTGCCCCCGCCGCTGGAAGACGTCAAGCAACTCCCTGAACTCATCCAAGCGGCCAAGATCGAGCTGCAAGTGACGGGAACGCCTCGCGGCTCCGTCGTCGTTCTGGCACCGGACGAAGCCAAGGCCCAGCAGTTGGAATCCCTCATCAACAAGGCGATCGACTTCGGGCGCGAGATGTCGCTGCAGGAAGTATCGAAAAACATGGGCGAGTCGGACGACCCGGTCGATCAGGCCATGGTCCAGTACATGGTCCGCTTCAATGAATACCTCTTCGACATGTTCCGGCCCCAACGCAACGGCACCGCCCTGAGCGTCACGCAAGGCGGCGAGAGGACCATTCACATGGCCACGACGGGCACCCTCGTGGCCCTGCTACTGCCCGCCGTCCAGGCGGCCCGTGAGGCGGCCCGGCGATCGATGGGGTCGAACAACCTCAAGCAGATCGCGCTGGCAATGCACAATCACCATGACGTCCACAGGGAGTTCCCTGCCCAGGCGATTACCGACGGTTCGGGCAAACCCCTGCTGAGTTGGCGAGTGAAACTGCTGCCGTTCGTCGAGGAAGACGGCCTGTACAAGGAGTTTCATCTCGACGAGCCCTGGGATAGCCCCCACAACAAGGCACTCATCGCCAGGATGCCGGCCGTCTATGCTCGACCCGGCAACGACCCCAGCTCGGGCACGACGCCTTACCTGGCGCCGATCGGCGAGGGTACCATGTGGAAAGCGGACAAGGGCACCAGGATGCCCGACATGCGCGACGGCACGTCGAACACGATCATGGTTGTCGAAGCCGAGGACAAGGCGGCCGTTCCGTGGACCAAGCCGGCGGACTGGCAGTTCGACCCGAACGACCCATTGAAAGGCGTCGGCAACTCGCGCCCGGGCGGATTCCAGGCCGTCTTTGCCGACGGCAGCTCGCGTTTCATCTCCGCCACAATCGATGTGCGGACACTCAAAGCCCTGCTGACCATGGCCGGCGGCGAACAGCTTTCACCGTTCTGAGTCCTATTTCCCGAACAGCACGCAAATCGGCGTCGGCACCATCACCATCGTCCGCGTGTAGGTCAACTCGCCCGTCTCGGCATCGACGGCGAAGACAGCAATGGTGTTGCTGTCTTGCCCCGCAGCCAAGAGCCATTTCCCGCTCGGATCAAGACTGAAATTCCGCGGCCAGCCTCCCCGGATCGGTTCACACTCGATCAGGGCGAGCTTGCCGGTGGCCTGATCGATGCGGAAGGCGGTCACCGTGTCGTGCCCCCGATTGGCCGCGTAGACGAATTTGCCGCTGGGATGAACCCGGATCTCCGAAGCGCTGACAGAGATCTCTTTTGCCTTCGCTTCCTCCGAGACGGTGGGAATCGTCTGGATGGGCGTCATCGCTCCCCGCTCGGCGTCGTAAACAAACGCCGTGACCGACACTTCCAACTCGTTCAGCACGTAGATGAACTTGCCACCGGGATGGAACTTCATGTGCCGCGGGCCGCTACCGGGTGGGCATTGCCCGAAGCCGTGGGGCGTCAGGTCGGCATGCTCGACGTCGAGCCGGTAGATCATCACCCGGTCCATGCCCAGGTCCGGAACGAAGACGAAGCGATTGTCGGGCGAGGTGCCGACCCAATGGGCGTGGGGCGCGTCCTGTCGGCCGGAAACCACGCCCGACCCGCCTTCGTGCTTGATCAATTCAGACTGTGGGCCGATCGAACCGTCGTCGTTCAAGGGGTAGATGGCCGTCGAGCCGCCGCCGTACTGGGCCGACATCAGGACCTTGCCCGTGCGATCCGTGGTGAGATGCGCCGCGCCGCCGTCGCCGATCGGTTGGGAGTTTGTCAGGGAGAGGGTCTGCCCGTCGATGCGGAAGGCGACCAGCGACGGCTCACCGCCGATCGTTCCAGTCGAATAAAGGATCATGCCGTTCGGGTTAAGTGCCAGGAACCCCGGGCTGTCGACCTCGGCCGCCAGTTCGGGCTGGGTGAGCTTGCCACTGTCGGGATTGAACCGGGCATGGTAGATGCCCTTGCTCAGCCCGCCCTTAGGGGTCGTCGTGCCGACCCAAACGTCGAGTTCTCCGGCGAGGCAGGTGCTGGCAAGAATGGCTACGACAAGAACGATGGCGAAACGTGGTGCAAAACTGAGGCTCATACGGTCACATCTCATCTACTGGTTCAAAGGATCGGATTCGGGCTGCTTCTGCTCTCGCGATTCCAGCCACTTCTCATACTCGGGCGACTTGACATACTCGGCGTATTCGGGGATCTGAGTCAGGTCGTAGAACTCAATCTCAAAGCTGGCGTCGATCCGGTCGAGCAGACGGGTCACTTCTCCAAAATCCTTCATCTCGAGGGAGATGGTTACCAGCGTCCAGTAGGCCTGGATCAGATCGGGCTCGGCTTCAATGGCAGCGTTGGCGGCTTGTTTCGCCGCCTCGTATCGTTTTGCGGCAACAAGGCAGCTTGCCCGGAGAACGTTCAAGTAGGGGTCGTCGCCGACGGACTTCTCCACTTGGTCGATGCATTCTAGTGCCTGATCGAAATCGCCGGTCGACGCATGGAGATCAATCGAGAGGAAATCGATACACGCATCGTCGGGATAGTGCTTCTTGAACTCGCGGACAGCCTGGATGGTCTCTGCACTGCCAGCTCCGACGGCAGCTTGGTAACGCAAGATCAGCACGGCCTTTTCCATTTTCAGGACCTCGGGAAGCGACTCGTAGATGTCCAACGCTTCCCTGAATTGACCGGTCTGAATTCGTGTACCCATGGCCTGAAATTCGTCCATGTGGTTGGCAAGCTCTGCCATCTTGCCGCTGAGCTTTTCCAACAACGACCGGTTGTTTTCGGCAAGCATGGCGACATAGAAGCGCCGAAAAGTGGTTGACAGATCTTCCGCCGACAAAAAGACGTAGATGTCGCCGACGCGCGCGCGACCGCCGTTATCGCGCACCAGAAGAAGATCGTGATAGTTCACGCCGGCCTCAGGCAATAGCAGCCGAAACAGGGCCCGCATCTCGCCGTCCTTCTGCCGTACGTCCATTAGTCGATAGCTGCCCCCTTGCAGCACTTGCTGCGCAACTTGCTTCGGTAATCCCCCTTTGTCGGTGATCCCTTTCAGAAGCCCTGTGCGATATTCGATCTGCACGTCCTTGGGAGCATCGATGCCAGCAATAGACCGGCTGCAGACCAGATTCCAGTCCACGGCCTTGTTCAACACGCCCTCGTCACCGACAGCCATCGCGGCCTCGATTCGCTCCGCCAACTCGGTTGCTTCCTCCACCGACGGCATCTCGCCACCGGGCAACTCCTCGGAGGGAACGGCAGCCGCTTGATCGCCCGACTTCCCGGAAGTTCCGGAGGCCGGTGCGCACCCGCCTGCCAACCCCGCCGCCAAGCACAGACACAGCCCCCAACCGCCCCACCACAAACGATCGAACATTGGTTGCATCCCTTCCTTTGAGAGTTACCCCATGTTGTCAGACCGACTCCGCCGCCACCCGAGACGCCATCCTAGGGGGTATCTCCCGGCGGGTCAACAAGATCGGGCGCTCGCTGCCGGGGGGGGATCGCCGATCGCACCTGTTATATCCGGGGAGAATGGGAGCCCTAAATGGGAGAGAATGCCGCCTGAGACGTATACTAGCATGCGGTCTTATTGACCGGTCCTGACGGCCTCCCGATTATCGGTACGTCTCCTTCAAAGCATCGCGGAAGCCGGGCGAAACCATTCAGGCCGCAAGCACAAGAGGAAGGACCAAAAACGATGCCGCTCGAAGCCTTGTTGGTTCTGGTCATCCTGCTGGTTGTGGTGACGGTCGTCGGGCACGTGATCTGGATCACCCTGGCCTGGATCGGCCGGGCCGTCATGGGAAGCGAATCCAAGGATGCTCACATTCATCTCCCCTGCCCCTGGTGCGAGCAGCCGACCACCGTCCACCAGGGACGCTGCCAGTGGTGCGGGCGTGCGTTGTTCGACAACCAGGCACGAGGCGTCGCTGATCTGGCAGCCGTGCGGCGAAAAGTCCAAGAGTGGCAAAGCCGCGGCAAGCTGGGACCCGAACAGGCCAAGGCGCTCCTCCTCGAAGTCGAGAGCCAACGGCGCGTCGCCATGGGACTGAGCCCCCTGCTCATGACGACCGTCAAGCCCACACCGGCAAAGCCGGCCCCCGAGAAGCCCAGCCCTGCAAAGCCGGAACCAACCAGACCTCCGGTCCCACTATCCAACGAGACTCCGATCCAAGCGATCCTCGTGGAACCGCCAACGACAGAAATTCCAAAGACCGTAGTTCCGAAGACGGAACCGCCGAGGGTGGAACCTCCCAAGCCGGTCCCCGCACCGCCGGCGCCCCGTCCGGCTGCCCAACCGCAGCGGCCAACGCCGCCGCAGGTCGCCGCGGCACGCTCGGCGCCAACGGCTCCAGCAGTGCGATCTGCCCCAACACTTGCCCCTGCCCCCGCTCCGACGCCCCAAAGGCCAGCCGCGCCTGCGCGCCCAGTCGTCGAAGAACCGCCCCAGAGAAGCTGGCGCGAACTGATCCAGACCTTCCTCGAAGAGCGCGAGATTCCTGCGATCGAACTGTTCGGCGTCCTGCTGACCAGCCTGCTGATCGTCGCGGGAGCTGTCATCCTGGTGATCTACTTCTGGGAAACGCTCCAAGAATATCCCGTCCTGAAATTCAGCGCCTTTTCGGCCGGGGCGATCGGCAGCATGCTGCTCGGGCTGCTGGCATGCATTCGCTGGCAGTTGAAGACGACCGGCCGGGGCCTGCTGGGCATCTCCCTGCTGCTCGTGCCGTTGAGCTTTCTCGTGGTGGCAAGTTCCGGCAGCGAGCCGACCGTCATCATCGCCGAACTCGGCGCTATCGCCCTGTTCGCCTACTTGATCACCCTGGCGGGCAAGGTGCTCGTCCCCGACCGCCCCTGGCACCTGGCGGCAGCGATTCTGGTACCCGTCGCAGCCGTCGTCGTGGTGTCCGCGGCACCGTGGCTGGTCTCACGGTTCTGGAGCGTCGGTCTGTTTGGAACAGTGACGGTGGCTGCCTTTGCGACGCCCCTGGTGCTCCACCGCCGCATTATCGCCAAGCTCGACGACGTCGGCCTGCCGACGCTGATCGGCGCCTTCTTCCTCCTGGGAGCCTCCCTGTTTCCGCTGGCCTTCGCCTTGGGACTGGCCGCCAAGACCGCCACTCAGTGGATCGGCGGCATCGCCCTGGCCATCGACGCCCTGTCGGTGGCTTTGTCGCTCCTGGCCGCAACCATCCTGGCTTTCTCGCTGACGTTGACCCTGCAACTCGAACACCGCGAGAAACTGGCCTCCTGGCGAGCCGCATCGACGGCCCTCGGACTGACCTCGGCTCTGGGCATGCTTGCCGGACTCCTCCTCGCCTGGCCCTGGTCGTCGCTGCTGTTCGCCGTGGCGCTACTCGATACGGCCGTGCTCCTCTGGATCGCCGTCGTCTGCCGATTCCCCTGGATCCACGCCGGCGCGATGGCGACCGGGGCAGCGGCGTGCCTGATGGGCTATCACCTGCTCGCGGGCAACCTGCCATGGGGGCTCGTCGCAACACCTGCGATCATGATCCACGCGATTTTCGGCGGAACCAGTGCCGCCGTGCTCGTCGCCTTCAGCGGACTGCTGGCAGGAGTCGCCGCCTGGTTCGCAAGAACCAGGCAAGCCGACGCCGCCCGCGTCTATGCCTGGGGTACGGGCGTCACGGCCGTAGTGAGCCTCGTCGGCTCGGCCGCGGCCGCCTGGTTCGAGGGTGGCACGTCCATTCCGCTCGCCATGGTTGTGTTCACGATCTACGGGTCGGCATGCCTCGTCGGAAACTGCTGGGTCCGCGTGCCCGCAGTGAGCCACGTGGGGCTGTCGCTGCTTGCCGGGGCGACAATGTGGGCCATGTATTGGCTTTCGCCGACGCCGTCGCCGGTTTGGGCGGCCGTGGTTGGGATCGAAGCACTGGCGCTGGCGAGTGCTGGTTGGGGACTGAAGTGGTTCGTGTCGTGCGAATCTCAGCAGCCTGAAGGCTGTACTCCAACGGCGTCTGCTGCTTTGGTCGAGGCTTACCGGGGGCCCTTGTTGGATGTGGCGGACGCACTGGCCGGTTTGACGCTGGCAATTGCCGCGCTCGTTCTGCTGCCGCATCTTCGCTTGTATACCTACACGGCCTGGCCCGCCGTGGCCCTTGTCTCGGCCGCCGGCGCCTGGCTGATCGGAGCCTGGAACCGCGGCTCCGTCGAGCGGACCTGGGCCGGTTCAGCCACCGTGCTGCTGGCGCTCATTCACACCTTCGTCTACTGCCTGCCCGGTTGGCTCCAGCAGCCGTGGCTCGATTCCGTGCTCACGCACGCAACCCTCGGTATCGCCGCGACGCTGGTTTGCCAACTGGCATCTCGAACAAGTGGCGAGGCGTTCCGCAATCGGTTGCACAAGGTGTTGGTCGAACCGCTCAGCCAGTCGGCCGGGCTCTCCTCAGCGCTGGCCCTCCCCTTGCTGTTGGTGAATTCCTGGGAGCACATGCTCACCCTTTCGCTCTGCCTGTTCTGGCTGGCCGCCATCTGGCTGGTCGTGGCGGCCGTGAACCGGCTGCCGGGCCTGGTGACAGGCGCCCAGGCGGTCATGTGCCTGGCAAGCCTGGCGGCCGGTACGGCCTGGCTCCAACAGTGTTCCTGGAACACCGCCGGCCGGGTCGATTTCTCGGATCTGCGAACCTGGCAGGTCTACGGTCTGACGCTGGCAATCCTCATCTTGGCCTGGACGATCGCTCGCGTGGCCCTGCGCCGCGTCAAGCTGGCCACCGAACTGCTCAACCCCGAATGGCCCAGCCTCGACCGGCTGGTCGGCGGCACCCTGTGCGTGGCACAACTCTTCGTGGCCGCCGGGGCGATGCTCCCGGCCGTCGGCTACGAGTTGGGATCCGGGCCGGCCAGTCCGGCCCTGGCGCTCCAGGCCGCCGTCGCCTCGCCTGCCGCCTGGCTCCTGCTGGTCGCATTGACGACCTGCTGCGCCGTGGGAGCGTGGAGCCGTTGGCGCGAGTCCGAACTGTTGGCGGCCCTGCTGGTCTTCGGAGCCCTGCCCTGGCTCCTGGCGGCCCAATGGGGTGCAAACACCGATGCCGCCAGCGTTCTGCGTTGGGCAGCCGCCGGCACCCTGATCCTGGGAACAGGCGCTGTTTGCCTGCGGCGGCCTCTTGCCGCTTGGGCCGGATCGGTTGGAATCCATCTCGAAACGACCGAATCGAGCCCGCAGATTGCCCGTTCGGTGCTGCTCGGCCTGACCTTGTTGCCGGTGCTGGGGGTGACCCTCTACTCGGCCGGCGCCCAGTTGACCGGCGTCTTGCCGACAGGCCCCGTGGCCGGAACGTTCTTCCATTCCCTTGGAACTAAGATCTCCTACCTGGTCCCGCTGGTTGCAGTCGTTGCCTCGCTGATCGTTCTGGCCTGGCGCGAGTCGTCGAGCGGCTACGCCTTCTCGGCCGGTCTGGTCACCAAGCTCAGCGTGGTCTTGGCCTGCCTACTCTCGTTCACCAAGTGGGGCCCGGACCAATGGGCCGTGTTGTGGTACTCGGTCGCCGTCACATCTGCCGTCTGGGCGGCGGCCTGGATCACCGCCAGACGCTGGATCAACGTCTGGCGCGAAGACCGCCTCGCCCCCGCGCTGCTCATGCGACTCGAACTTGCCATGGGCGCCGTTGCGGCCGCCGCTGTGCTCGTGCCGGGACTCTTCGCCCTGCTCGGCGAGGGACTCGGTCGAGTGGCGACGCTCTCGACCGCGGCCGGCAGTTGGCTCGGCTGGGTCGCCGTCGGATCGATCGTGGCCGCCGCCGTCTATCGCCAATTCGATCGCCGCCTGCCCGTGCCGGCCGACCTGGCCGGACTGGTCGGACTGACCTTCATCGGCCTGGTGGCCTGCACCGTGTCGAGCCTGGTTGGGCCGCTGGGCCTGTCGGCCTACGGCGTCCGCTGGGGCTTCCACACAATGCTGATCGGATGGGCGGCCTACTCGGTGCTCATTGCCCTGTCGACCTGGTGGATGGCCGAGCACGTGCGCGTGCCCGGCGCGGAAGGACCTCCCCAAGTTCTGATTCGAGCCGCCAATACCTGGGTCATCGTCTCCGGCATGCTGGCCGTCCTGCTCGGATTGCTGGCGGCGATCTTCTTCGATCCCAGTGAAGAAAGGCTCTGGGGATCGGCGGCCATCGGCCTGGCCTCGGCCGCCTCGGCCACCATGGCCGTCTGGCGACGGCGCGAAGCCTGGGCCTTCGTCTCCGGCCTGGGCGTCAACGTGGCCGCTTCCTTCACCGTGAGCTACTTCGAACCGGCCCTCGACACCTGGCATGGCTTCCTCCTGCTCGTTCAAGCCAACGTGATCGCCGGCGCCGTGGTGGCTCTCACCTGGCTGGCCGTCCGCAAGCGGCTCTACGCCCTCCGCGACAAAGCCGTCTGGTCGGGCCCCCTGTTGGCGCTCCAAATCGGATTGACGGCCGTCGGAGCCCTGGCACTGGTCGTTCCCACCATGGCGGCCCTGGTTGCGTCGCCCAACGATCTGCCGCTCGACGCTCTGCGGCAGATCGGCTCGGCCCCCGGGGCAACCGCCGTATTGCTGGCGGCCCTGGCCGCCGGATGGCACCTGCTGCAGTTGCGGCGCCGCGAGGTGATTCACGCCGTCGGTGCGACCGCCCTGGCCGGCGGCGTGCTGCTGGGGGCGGGCTCTGTCGGCTGGGCCGACTGGTTTGCCCAGGACGTCTGGCTCCCCTACCACGTGACCATCGCCGCCTGGGCCGCTTTGGGCTTGACCCTCCTGGCCGCCGCCGGCGCTGTGCATTTTACAGCGAAGGAAGAAGACCGACACCAATCGCCCCTCGCCCTGGCCGCCGACATGCTGCCCGCCGAACCGGCATGCCTGTGGCACTTCGCCCTCACTCTGGCGGCCGCCGCGGCCGGACTCACCTGGTGCGCGGCCGATCCGGGCCGGCCCCACTGGGCGGCCGGCGTGATGCTCGCCGGAGCCTTGGGCGCCGGTGCTGTAGCCCTGTGGCGGCACCGGGTGGCTGAGATCATCCTCTCCGGCGTTTTCATCAACCTGGCCGGCAACGTCGCCTGGATCGCCTGGCACGACCAGAACTTCGCCGGCCTGATCGAAACCAACGTCCTCTGCCTGGCCGCCGGCGCTACCCTTTGGACAATCCTCCAGGTAATCGTGCCCCGCCGGGTTGCGAACATCACCCTCGACCGTCGCGAGTTCTCCTACGCAGAACTCGCCCTCCAAGCCGCCTTGCTCCTGCTGGGCGGACTGGCCGTGGTGCTCGTCGGCATGACGCTTGCCGGTGCCGACCATCCGGGAGCCACGCCGTTGACCTGGTGGAGCGTGCTGGCCGTTGCCGGGGCCCTGGTTCTGCGGCTGGTGAGCCGGTCGAAGCAATTCACCTTGCCGGGCCTCTACTATCTCGGGTTGATCTCCATCGCCCTGTCGCTCGACTCTCGGGCGGAGTCTGCCCGGCACTTGCTGTGGCTGGCGGGACCGGAGCTTGCCGGCTTCGCCCTCGCAGCCGCACTCGTCTACGCCCTGCTGTGGGCATTGGATGTTGTCCGCCAGGGCGAAGAAGATGACGAGAGTCATTACGGTGTGCTTCACGTTCAGTGGGTGCTTGTCGGACTTGCCGCGGTCTTGGGAGCGATGACAGCGCTCCACACGGGCTTCGGGGAGTTCACTCGACCTGTATTGGCCTGGCTCGCGCCGGGTCGTTGGTCCGGACCTTTGGCCGCACTGGCCTTACTCCCGGCGGCCTGGTTGACGGCACAGTCGATGCGAAGCACACAGGCCTCGGCCTGGCGCTTTGCAGCCCTGATCGCCGGAGCCCTGCTCGCCGCCACGGTCGGCTGGGCATGGCTCCCCGCCGCCGACGCCAATCTGCTCAACCAGACGGTCGTGGTCCTGGTGGCCGCAGTCGTCATGATCCTCGTCAGCGGAGTCGGCTTGCCTCGCCTGCTATCGGAGAACAGCCTCTGGGTCGACTGCAGCCGCAAGACGCTGGCTGGGTTTGCGGGCACGGGAGCCGTCGCACTGGTGTCGATCCTGCTCCAGGAGATGATCCTGTTCGATCCGGTGGCCGGGGCGCCGATGGCCACCTGGGCGGTGATCGTTGTCGCGGCCGCGATGGCGTGCATGCTTGTCGGCCTGATCGCCTTTGCCGTCTCGTCCACACGCGACCCGCTCGGCTTGACCGAAGACGGTCGGACCGCCTACGTCTATGCGGCCGAGGTCCTCGGCGGCCTGATCGCCTTGCACCTCTGGCTGACGGAGCCCACGCTGTTCCAGATAGGCATCATCGAACAATACTGGATGCTCCTGGTGATCGGCATCGCCTTCCTGGGCGTCGGGCTGAGCGAGTGGTTCCATCGGCTGGGACTGCCGGTTCTCAGTCGTCCGCTGGCCAACACGGCCGCCCTGCTGCCCCTGGTGCCGGCGATCGGCTACTGGATTCCGACCGGCGTCGTCCCGGCCTCGGCACTGGCAGGTGACAGCCCCGCCGTCTGGTTCTGCGGCAGTCTGTTCTATGCCGTCATGGCTACCACACAGCGGTCGCGGCTCTACAGCTTCCTGTCGCTAGGCACCTTGGCTGCCGCCTTCTGCCTGCTGTGGCAGAAAATGGAACTTGGCTTTACCGAACACGTGCAGCTCTACGGCATCCCGATCGGTATCGCCATCCTGCTGGCCGAGCAGATCCACCACCGCGAACTGAAACCGCCCGTCGCCTCGGCCATGCGCTACATCGCCCTGACCTGCATCTACCTGACGTCGTCGGCCGAGTTCCTCTGGGAACTGGGTACTACGATCTGGCTGCCGCTGACGCTGATCGCCTTGTCCGTCCTCGGCATCCTTGCGGGCATCTTCCTGCGGATCCGGTCGTTCGTCATCGTCGGCTTCACCTCGCTGGCGCTGGTCGTGGGCGCACTCGTCTACGACGCGGCCGTCAACCAGCAGCAAGCCTGGGTGTTCGCCGTCGCCCTGCTCGCCCTCGGAATCCCGCTCCTCGCCTTCTTCATGGTATTCGAAAAGAAAAAGGCCCAGATTCTCGCGGCCGTCAACCGTTTCTGGAACTGGGAACGCCGCGAACTGGTTCTGCCCGATCGGCATAATAGGTAAACCCCACACTCGTTTAACCCGCTGCCGCAGGCGAGGCTTTCTTCATGATTCTCATGGCGACAACCGACTCCCATCCGCGCACTACGCAGGCATCGCCCCGCAATGGCCTCTTTGGCAGAGAGCCCATCCCATGACCCCATCTCCTTATGAATCCCAACACGTCAAGATCACCGTCCGCCCGCCCCAGTTCGGCCTCCGAACGCTCCTCTTCGCCGCCGCCGGCGTCGGTCTGACCTTCGGCGTCCTCGGCTGGTTTGAAGTCTCCGCAGCCGTCGGCTTCTTCGTGCTGGCCGTGTTGCTCGTCGCCGCCCTGGCCACCGCCGGCTTGATGGCAGCCCTCTTGCAGGCCTATACGATCGTCGATACAGCAGGCCCGCCTGCTCCCAAGGAAGGTGAACCAAACAATCCGTTTGAAGACAATCCCTCTGCCTGACCGTCTACACGCTCTCAAGATCCCACAAGGAGGTCATCACCCATGTCGCATCCCCGTTGCATAGGCCTTGCCAAGATCACCGCATGCCTGGGCTTTCTGGTGCTGCTCTCAACGACCTACTGGCTGCGAACCGAGGTGCTCGCTCTGAATGAACTGCGATTCTCGGCCGATGAAACCCGAGCGCAACACGAGCTGACCGCCTACGAGGACGCCTTTCCCCACGAGGAAGAACGCTATCAGGTCGAACTGAAGAACTACGAGTTGGAAATTGAACACTTCAAGACCATGTTCGCGTTGTACGAGTCGGACTACGAGGAGTATGCCCGTCGCCTCGAAGACAAGTTCGAGCCGCCGCAGATGCCGGTTCGCCCCGAACCGCCTCGTGCGCCGGAGTACGCCAAAAAGCTCCATGAGATCAACACGAGATTCCGCGCCCGGAAACATCATTACTTCGAAATGACGAGCCGGCTGAACTGGGTCGCTTGGATCGCCGCCACGGCCCTGGTGGGCGGGCTGCTCTATCTGATCATGTTCGACTCGGCCGGCGGGCGGATCATCTACTTCGCCGTGCTGGTGATGAGTTTCATGTTCATGATCGGCCCGTCCTTCCACTCGATCATCAGCGCAATCGTCGGCTTCCTGGAGCCGCCCAGCGTCTATTGAGCCGCGGCGGCGGTTGACGGCGTATGCGATCGTCGAATCGACCGACGAAACCCCGACTACCGACAGCGATCCCTTCGACCGGCCTAACGACTCCCCACAAGCCTAGCCGCCACGCTCTGCAGCTTTCGAGTGGCCGGTGGGCGAGTGACAGTGAGCCCCCAGCCGCCAGGTGACTTGTATCGTCCCTCCTCCACGGTGTAGAGTGATGCTCGGTGATCTATTGCTGGGAAGAGGTATGCCCCACATCCTTCGGCACGTCGTACTGACGCGAGGTAACCAATATGTCCCGGAACCGAAGGGGCCTTCTTGGCCTATTGTTCCTGGCCGCAGTCTACGTGTCACTTGCCGGCTTCAGCTTGCGCCGCAAGTCAGTCACTGTTGATGAATTCGCACATTTGCCTGCAGGACTCAACCTGCTCAACTCCGGCGACACACGCTACTGCGCCTTGAACCCGCCGCTCATGAACGGTCTGTCTGCCATACCCGTGTGGGTATCCGGCGTTCGTGCAGATTTTCCCAAAGACTGGCCCGAACAGGTGCGGTTCGAAAACTGGCCCAACGGTTATGTCTTCATGAATCAACACCGGGAGAACTACCAGGCCTGCTACCTACGCAGTCGCTCCGTGACCGTTGTCGTTGTCGGCTTGCTCGGCCTGATAGTCTTCTTCTGGGGGAGGATGCTGGTTCCCGACCGCGGCAATCTCGCTGGGTTGCTGGCCGCCGGATTGATCTGGTTTTCGCCAAATATATTGGCCCATGCGCGCCTTGTGACAACCGACGCCGGGACGATGGCCTTCATGATACTCGCCACGTTCACGCTCTTCTTGTTCCTCCGTGCGCCTGGTTGGCCACAAGCCCTGTTTTGCGGAACCGCACTCGGCGCGGCGCAACTTGTCAAGTTCACGGCCGTCTATCTGTTCCCGTCGTTCCTTGTGACGATCGTCGCGGCCTGGATCGTTCGACGCGAATTGCGTACCCGTGGCTTCGTCATCCGGACCGCTGCAATCCTGGCTACCTGCCTGCTTGTCGTCAACCTGGGCTACGGATTTCAGCAAAGCATGACTCCCCTGGGCGAGATCGAATTCACGAGCCGCCCGTTTCAGTCGCTCGCACGGGCTATCCCTCACGGCTGCCCCGTCCCCTTCCCAGTGGACTACGTGCTCGCCTTCGACCGCCAACTTGCCGATTCGGAGTACGGAGATCCGTCGTACCTGTTCGGAGAATCCTACTTCGGCGGAAGATGGTATTACTTCATTGCCGTCCTGGCCGTCAAGATGCCCATTCCTTCCATGATCCTTCTAGGACTGGCGCTATACGCCGCGTTCAAGACGTCGACGTCCCACTGGTTCGACACGATGTTGATTCTCCTCCCGGCAGTTCTCGTGTTCGTCACGTTCTCATTTCTGTCGAACAAACAACTCGGCCTGAGGATGATTCTCCCGTCCCTCGGCCTTCTCTCGATCTGGACCGGCACGACCCTGGCCAGGTTTGACTGGCCAAAGCATATGAGAGTTGTTCTCGGCATCGTTTTGGCCTGGCTTGCCGTCGAAACCATATTCGTTTATCCGAACTACTTGACTTACTTCAATCAATTCGCCGGCGGACCCGGCCAGGGCCACCTGTACGCACTGGACTCCAACCTGGACTGGGGTCAGGATCTGGTGATGCTCGAAGAATGGATGAAACTCGAAGGAGTATCACGTCTGCAGTTGTTGTACTTCGGACGTGTCGACCCTGAGGTCTACGGTATCGACTACGAAGTACCTCGGGGTAGTCTGCACCCCGGCTATCTGGCTGTCAGCCGAACGCTCTACGGGCGTGACTATCTGCTCTACGATCACGGACAACTCGTCCCCTTCGGGCCCTTGCCTCGCCAGGTTCTGGGCGATATGCGCCCCATCGCGACCATAGGAAATTCCATAGACATCTATCAGATCGGTCGCTGACGCCTCACGGCGATCCCTGCAACCAAATGACGATACCTCCCGTTCACGAACCGCCATCTAATGCGGAATGAACTTGATCAGCAGGAAACCGCCGATCAAGAGGACGGCAAACAGGATCATGGCCCAGTCGAAGTACTTGTCGATGTAGTGCTTGACCGTGGGGCCGAAGAAGAAGATGCAGGTGGCGACCGTGAAGAACCGGGCCGAGCGGCCCAAGACCGAGGCGCCGATGAGGACGGGCAGGCTGATCGTCGCCCCCATGCCGGCGGTGATCGTGAAGACCTTGTACGGAATAGGAGTGAATGCGGCCACCAGGATCGCCAGGAAGCCCCATTCGGCGTACTTGCCTTGAACCAACGCAATACTCTCCCGATTGACGCCCGGCACGTAGTCCAGGAAGAAGGATTCCAGGAAGCCCGCCCAAAGCGCATAGCCGATGTACCAGCCGAGGATCGCCCCCAGAACCGAGGCGACCATGCTCACGGCGGCATAGTAGAACGATCGCTTGGGCTTGGAGATCGACAGGGCGATCTGCAGCACGTCGGGCGGGATCGGAAAGAAGGAACTTTCGGCAAAAGACAACACGAACAATGCGGGGGTGCCGTAGGGAGTCTCCGCCCAGTGGAGCACCCATAGATACAACCGCTTGATGATGTTGGGTCTTTTGGTGACAGCAGCCACGTCTGCACTCGCACTTTCACTCATGCCGCGCTCCCATGGGGAATGCCGGAAGCTCCTGGAGCCCCTCAAGGCCAAAGGGCCCCAAAGTATCCTATCCACCCGAAAGTCGCAAGACGAGGTTAGTGCCTGTCGATACCCATAATGGGGGTCCGTCCGCGCGGACAATCTTCCCGCTTCAGCAAACCCGTTTGCGCTGGGCCCCAATCAGAGCTTGAGATTGGCGTGAATCACTTCGGTCAGAGCGTTGACGTCCGTCCGGTTGAGCCGGGCAAGGATCTGCTGCCAGCGATAGGCGAAGCTCCCGTTCGGATCCCATTTGCGATACTTGAACAGGGTGTCGAAAGCGCGGCGGCGGCGGCGGTACTCGTTCTGGATCCGGCAGAATCGCGAACGGAACGCGTCCAGGTACACCTGGGCAAACTCGACCGGATTGGGAACGATTTCGCGGCGCCGGTTGACCGGTTCGGCGTAGGCGGGCGCCGTGGCGACCAGTTCCAGGTCGAAGTTGTGAAAGGTTCCGGTCGGGTCGGCAACGATCAGATCCTCCGGCAGCTTCTCGCCGTTCTCGAGAATGACTTCGTCGCCGTCGTCGAACAGGACCTTGCCGTGCTGGTCGCAACGTCCCACGATGATGTTTACCGCCGCCGCTTCACCCAGCAGCCGCGCGAGGCGGATAGCATATTCCTCGTTCTCCAGAAGATGCTTGGGGATCTTGTCGGTGGCGACGCCGCGGATGTAGTCGCGCTCGATGTACGGCGAGGCGATGTTGATCCCCTTCGGTCCGGTCGAATCGGAATAGTAGCGCTCCCAGACCTTGTGGGCGATCACGTGGCACGGCAGGTTCATGCTGAGCTGCCGGCATCCGAGCCGCCGGTCCAGGACGTACTCCGTGTACTCATCCGAGTCGATCATGGCGTCGCGAAGCGGCTTGCGGTCGTCGAGGTGTTCGCGAACTCCCCATTTCTGCATGCGGATGATGCTCACGATCTCCTTCGAATCGCCGATGCGTTTCACCTCGGCAATGTAGACCCCGCGCCGCCTGCCCGTGTCTTGGCGCCGGGAAAGGCTGTTGACGACCCGGCCGATGTTGACGTACTCCAGATCGGCGTGCTCGCGAACGAAATTGAAGATGAACCCGCGAGCCCGCTCGTCGCAAATCTCCGCCAGTTCCTTATCCTCCGGGTGCTCTTCGAAGAGATCGAACGTCGAGTCGAAGATCAATTCCCCGTCTTCGATCCGTCCGCCGGGAAGCCATTGGATCTGCATGAAGAATTCGGAACTCAACCCCAGGAGCGTCTCCTCCGAGACCTCTTCGTCACGCTGCGCGACGAGCGAGCGGAACATGCGGTTTCGCCACTGGGCGTCCTCTTTGTCGTCGAAGAGAAACTCGTGGGGAACCGCCTTCTGGAACTTCCGGCGGAGTTCGGCGTGGGCGTTGCGGAGGGCGACCGGATCGAGTTGCTGGAAGTCGCAGGACGCAAAGCATGCCGAAGAGAACGACTGGTCGGTCTGGAAGAAGTCGACCTCCGGATAGCCGCGGGTGTTTCTTCGCGCGCTGTGCTCGCGAATCTCGCCGAGATGGAGCCGCAGAGGCTCGTCGTCGAGCCGGTCGAGCGCCGAAAAACGCTCGTAGGTCAGCCAACGCGTGCCCGTCGTCTTGTTGTAGTAGTAAATCTCTTCTCCCGTGATCGCCAGCTTGGAAGCCGAGATCATGTCCTGCATTTCACGGACCGACGTGGGCAGCGCCGCAATTCGCCAGCACTCGCCGCGCCGCTTCACCGCATCCCGGACCTGCTTGTCCAGGGCGTAGAGGAACTTGATCTTGTACTTGGAGTACTCCTGCTGCAGCAAATCGTCCGCCTCGAAAGCCAACGGCATGTTGCTCGGATTGGGGCGGATGAGAATCTGGTCGTCTTCGAAGATCAAATCGACCGCACCGTCCCACACGCGGCTCTCTTCTTCGCGCGTCAGCGGCGGCTGGCCTGCCTCGCGGCGCAACTCGTTGAGGTGGTCGATGTAGATGTGCCGCTGAATGGCGTGAATCGTGCGCTGGGTTACCAGATGTCGCGTCTTGGGAAAGATCGTACCGATCTGCGATTTGAGTTTGCCGTTGGCGTCTCTCGCAAACAGTGGGTCACCGAGAATCTTAAGTATCATGGTGGGAACAGTCCCCAACGACCGTGATGAAGTCGCCCGTAAGCAGAATGGATCCTTGCCAGTTCTCCGCCTTGCCTGTTCCTCTTGAACCGGCGGGCCATGGCGCGGTCGATCTGTACTTTCGCCCCTGATGACCGTCCGACCGCGGAGATCCTCCCGTCCCTGATCGCTCTTCAGTGTATCCGGAATGAATCGATCTGTCTTGCCTAATTCGGTCTGGTTGCTCGTCCCGAAACGGGAGGACTCCGGCCAAGAGGCACACAATCTGAAGCCGCGCACGACAATTGTGTACGTGCCCGGTTGCCGCTGCCGCATCCGCTCACTATCTTGAGATACACCCGGATTGCCGCCGGTAACCCGGTCCCCGTCAGTAACGGCTCGGAGCTTTATCATGATCCGCTTGTCACGAATCCGCACCCTGTTTCTGCTCGCACTCCTCACGGGCTTCCCCGACCAGGCCGCCGCTGTCGACGCCGACAAGGAAGGGGGACTCGACCTCAACAAACCGGAGCGGCTCGAGTGGCTCCAGGACGCCGGATTCGGCATGTTCATCCACTGGTCCGTCGATTCCCAACTCGGTTCGGTCATCAGCCACAGCCTGGCCGGTGCTTCGGACGATTACCTGAACTGGTACATCCAGGAACTGCCCAAGACCTTCAAGCCGACCCGCTGGGAGCCCGACGAAGTCGCCCGGCTCGCCAAACTGGCCGGGATGCAATACGTGGTATTCACCACCAAGCACCACAACGGCTTCTGCTGGTGGGACACCGAGACAACCGACTTCAAGATCACCGACACGCCTTACGGCCGGGGCATCCTCAAGGAATACTGCGAAGCCCTGCGCCGCTGGGGTCTGAAGGTCGGCTTCTACTACTCCCCCGAGGACTTCTGCTGGCTCTATCGGCACGGTCGTCCCGTTTGCCGCCGCGGGCCGTTGTTGCTCGATCCCGACGACGACAAGGAATACGGCGAGTTCGTCCGGCAGCAGGTGACCGAGTTGTTCTCCGATTTCGGCCCCATCGACGTGCTGTTCATCGACGGCGCCGGGGCCGAGATCACCAAGAAAACCTGCTGGGAACTCCAGCCGGACTGCCTGATCACCCGCGGCGCGATCAAAACGCCCGAACAGTACGTGCCCGGCGTGCCGCCTGAAGGGGCCTGGGAATCGTGTCTGACCATGGGCACCCAATGGGCCTACAAGCCGACCAACGACAACTACAAGTCGGGGACACGGATCCTCGAACTCCTCATTGAAACGCGAGCCAAGGGGGGCGCCCTGCTGCTAAATGTGGGACCCAAGCCCGACGGCCAGTTGCCGATCGAGCAGGAGGAGCGACTTCGCGAGGTCGCCCTGTGGCATGCCGTCAACGGTGAGTCGATCCTTGGTACACGTCCCTGGGTCGTATCGCAGGAAGAAAACATCTGGTTCACCCGGCGGAAGGACGATTCGGCCGTCTACGCGTTCCTCACCGGGATGCCCGATTGGCCCCGCGGCCAGCGCCGCGAGTTCCTGCTGCAATCGGTCCAAGCCACCCCGGCGACCAGGGTCAGCGTCCTGGGGCATGGCGGCAAGCTCGTCGAGTATAGTCCGGACACCGACGCCACCCCGCGTTTCGAACAGACCGATCGGGGACTGAAGATCTCGGTCGTACGTGCCCAGCGGCTCTATAACGACCACAAGTGGCCCAACCCGGTGGTGGTAAAGCTGGAGAACGTTCGTCCGGCCTTCGAGACGCCCCCCTTTGCCGAGACGGGCCAGGCCAAGGCCCTCGGTTCCGGACGGGTCGAACTGCAAGGCGAGCTGAAGACCCTCGGCGATGCCGGCGAGGTCTCCGTCGGTTTCGAATACCAGGTCTATGCGGGCTTCGCGGAGGTGATGTACAACACCGAGTGGACGTCCACCGAGACCATGCGGATGCCGGCTCCCGGCAAGTTCTCGATCGAGGTGGAGGGCCTCAAACCGGGAACCGAGTATCAGGTTCGTGCCGTGGTCACCAGCCCGAAGATCACCATGCGGGGCGATCACAAACGGGTCGTCGCCAAGTGAACGCAATCCGGTCCGCAGGAAGCAACGGACTACCGCGATCAGGCTCCTTGTGAGGGCAATCATGTCAAGCACATTGTTGAGAACCGTTGCCGTCCTGGCGATCAGCGTTGCTGGAGTCGTCTCTGCCGGTCACGTCGCCCGATGCGGGGAACCGGCGGTTGCCGGGGCGGAGGCAACGATGGTCGAGCCGGCCGACGACGAACCGTCGCAGGGCGTGTGGTACACCCCGGGAACGGCCGAAGGGTATGCGAGGGGGATTACCGACTATCCGCCCGAGAAGTATGCCTGCGTCTATCCCGGCAAGCCGACGGTCTACTCCGGCCCGATGGCCACCTACTGCGCCTGGCACCGCCCAATGGCCATCTACTCGCCCAAGGTGGACAAGACGTTCTTCGTGTTCGGAAACCCCGACAACTCGCCGGCGATCAGCTACTACGACCACGGGCAGAAGACCTTTGCCGCGTCCGTGGTGCTGGGGACGAACCCCAACGGCGACGCCCACCGAAACCCGACCCTCCTGATCGACGGCAAGGGGATCATTACCGTCTACTTCGGTGCCCACGGCCATCCCACGCGTGTGGTCCGATCGGTCCGGCCTTACGACATCACCGAATGGATCCCGGCGGCCGCCATTGAGCAAAAGACGTCCTATCCGCAACCGTGGGAGTTGACGCCCGGCGAGATCTTCGTTTCGTATCGCAGTTCCCCGCCGGCCTGGTGTTACCGGAAGTCGACCGACGGGGCCGGATCGTGGAGTCCGGAGACGAAACTCGTTGACTTCTCGGGCACCTCCATCTATGCGGTGACGATTGCCGAGACCGGCACGTTTCCCCGCAAGATCCACATGGCGTGGTCGAGGATGGGGGGCGGCACGCCCGAAGAGATCCGCACCAAGGCCCTCTGGGCCCGGCGCTACAACGTCTATTACGCCTGTTCCGACGACGGCGGCACGACATGGAAGAAGTCGGACGGCAGCCGGTATACGCTTCCCATCGACGAATCCCGGGCGGAGAAGGTATTCGACTCGGGGACCCACGGCGTCTGGCTCAAGGACATTCAACTCGACTCGCAGGGGAATCCCTATCTTCTGTTCGTCGACGCCGACGTGACCACCTACCAATGCATGTGGAAAGTGGCCGGGCTCTCGTCCAAGGGCTGGACCATGGCCGACGTGGTCGAGAGCGATCACATGTACGACGCGGGGGGGCTGGTGATTCTCTCGGACGACGACTTTCGCATCTGGGGGCCGGCCGGCGTTTCTCAACCCCACGAGGACGGCGGCGAGATCGAGGAGTTTCAGTCGGCCGATCGGGGAGCCACCTGGACGAGGACCGGCCGGCTGACCGGCGGCTCGCGGTTCTCGCACAACCACGTGAAGACCGTGTTCAACCATCAGAAGGACGATTTTCGCGTGCTCTGGAGCTACGGCGATTCGAACTATCCGCCAGCCACGCGAAACGTCTTTCTCTTCTTCTACGGGGAGGGAAAGGCGGGGCCGGCGCGAGTGAGGTTCTCCTCCCCGTAACACCCCGCTGGAAAAGTCGAGCCAACTGGCCTTGCGCAGTTTCCCGAGACACTCGCGAGTTCCGTTAACCGTCATTCGCGCGCAGGCGGGAATCCAGTGGCGTTTGTCGAGTGCCTGGATTCCCGCCTGCGCGGGAATGACGGATGGGAGCGAGGGAATGACGGATGGGAGAGTGGGAGTGACGCGGGGAACGGCTATCTTGATCGGAGGCATGTTTCCAGGAATCGCGCAAGGCCACTCCAACTCACCACGACGCGGCGACCTTGTTGATCTCCGGCCAGGCCAGGTCGGGGTAGAATTGATGACCTCCTTCATCGGCCAGCAAGCGCACGTGATCGGGCGAGCCTGCGGCGGCGAAGATTTGCCGGGCCCGCTCCACACCGCTGACCACGCCCTCGAAGCGGGCCAGGTTGTCTTTCTTGCCCGCCACGACCAGCAGATGCCGCGGGGCAATCAGGCCTGCCAGGTCGGGCATGTCGGCCGCGGCATAGACGCCCGGCAGGTAGCCGCAGGCACAATGGGGCGTCCACATCCATGTGTCGGCGAAGGGCCCGAAGGCGCAGGACACGACCGCCAGGCGGATCCGCGGGTCGACGCAGGCCGCATAGAAGCTGACGGTGCCGCCCATCGAATTGCCCACGCAGCCGATGCGGGTGGCGTCCAGGTCGGGCCAGGCGGCGATCAGGTCGATCGCCCGCATGACGTCGAGCACGCGTCCGCCGGTGATGGGCCGGCCCAGCAGGAGCATTGCCAGTGAGGCGTCCTGGCAACTCCGCCCCTGGTACGCTCGCAGGCCGAAGGCTCGCTGCTCGATCACCAGGGCCGCCCAGCCGTTGGCGACGGCCTGGATAGCCAGATCGCGTCCTCCGGCGATCGATTGCCGTTCCCGTTCGTTACTTGCCCGGCCGATGGAGATGTGCATCCCCGGCGAGTGGCCCTGCAGGCAGATCATCACGGGAAACGGCGGACGGCCGCGGCGGGGCCGCAGGACGTATCCGGGAACCCGCTCGTTGGGCTCGGAGGTGAAGGCGATACGGTCGATGGTGTAGTCGCCGGTTTCGGCTTCGCGCTGGACTTCGGCGCCCAACGGCCCGTGCGGGCCGGGTGGGAGGGCCAGGATCTCGACCAGCCGGCGGCGCAAGCGCTGCTGCCAGTCCGTCACGTCGGCGGCCGGGTCAAACCACAGTTCCGGCGACGCCGAGTCGATCAGCGTGGCGAACGGCCGGGCGCCGGATCCAGCCTCCGGCTGCTGTGCCGATGCCGTGGGGTCCGCAGCCAACACGGCCGACGCGCCCGCCCAACTCACGGCCGCCGCTCCCAGGATTTCGCGGCGATTCAGCTTCTTCTCGCTTGCCTCTTGGGGACGTCTCATGGGGTTGCTGCCGGTCTCGGATGAGTCTCGCGTCTTTCCCGGTTTCCGTTTTGCCTCGGGAGAAAAGGGATCCTCCTCCTTACGGCGACTTGGAGACGCCGCGACCTTTCGCCTCGGCCGGTACGTCGATATTCAGCGTGGACGACTCGACGTTCTGCTCCATCGTGTAGCCGATGAACAGGGCCTCGGGAACCGCCGTATCGGCGGTTTCGTCGGACACTTCGACGTCGGGAAACGGTTGGGGATAGGCGGTGATGCGTACGATGTGTGCTCCGGGGACGATCCCGCTTCCGGTTCCTTCGGCGGTGTTGAACTTGCCGTCGACGATGTCCGCGTAGCCGGCAGGGCCGCTGTGCCCCTTGGCGTTATCGGGCGTGAAGTCGATCTGGCCGTAGACAATCGGCTGTCCGTCGAACGTGGCCGAGCCGGAAACGTCGATGCGACCGACGTCGTCCGCTCCACCGCAGCCCGAGAGGACCATGAGACAGGTGATCCAAAGCGCGTGATGAAGTCCGCTGGTTTGCATGAGACCGACCGTGAACCTGGATGGACTATTCAGTGAGAGTCTGGCTGTCATTGGAGAAGCGACCCCGGCTCTTTACGATCCTTGGTCGCCGCGGCTTGATAGAGCGCGAAATCGACGGTTTCGGAGATGAAATGAACACCCCCGTCGCCGAACAGGAAATTCGTTCCTCCAGGGTGCTGACTGCCGAAGCGGACGTCGTTGTGGAGCCGGTTGGCGTTGCCGCTGGTGTAACCCGAAGGGCCGATGGGGTGGCGGACGTTCTTGCAGCAATACATGGCGACGGTGGCAGCGTCGTTGTTTGCGCCTTGGGTCCAGCCTCGCCAGTTGTGCGACCAGGCGGGTTCGCTGGAGATTTCTCCCATGAGGAAGGTGTTCGAGGTTCCGTCGGTCACGTCCCGCATGGCGAAGTTGCGGTTCCTGGTGAACATGCCGTTGTCGACAACGCCGCCGTGATTCGAGTCGAAATTGCCGACACAGGGATAGAGCCGATCGGCGGCGGCGGTTCCAACCGGGTCCTTGGCGCCCATCACGCCGTAGTAATGGATCGTCCAGCCCCCGGCAGGGATGCCGGTTCCCTCCGCCTTGCGATCGAGGAGTCGAGAGCTGGGGCAGAAATGGACGGGCGTCGACTCAAGCATGAGGTTGTAGTTGGGGGCATTGCCGTAGTACACGCTCACATCGAACTGGCTGTACAACGGTTCTTGTTCGAGGAACGGGAGCAGCATCACCTGGAAAGCGAGCCGGTTTCCGGTGCCCCACGATCCTTGAGGAAACGACTTGTGCGTGTCGTGATAATTGTGCAGTGCGAGGCCCCATTGTTTGAGGTTGTTGGTGCACTGCATCCGCTTCGCGGCCTCGCGGGCCGCCTGAACGGCGGGCAACAGCAGGGCGATCAGGATTCCGATGATGGCGATCACCACGAGCAACTCAACGAGCGTGAAAGCACGCGGACGAGAGGATGACATGAAGCTTCTCCTTCGTTTAGGAGTTCAGCAAAACGCTAACGTAAACGGGATGAGTTTATTCATAATCGCGACGCGATCTTCCTACTCAAAAAAAGGCCCGCAAACCGCCTGATGCTCGCGGCAACGGAGGGGCACGGGCTCACTCCGCCTCCAACGGAGAAACCTCGATTTCCGGCGGACCGACGGATTCGAGATCGAACACGGCCGGTTCGAGTCCGGAGGACGTGACTTCGACCTCCAGTCCGGAGGTATTGGGGTCGGCCAATCGCCGGGGAGTGATCCACTGGTATTTGTCCGGTGCCGACGACTGGGCTCCGCCAGTGCCGAGGGGTTCTCGCTTCTGGACGGCCACGCGGTACTTCCCGGCGGGGAGGCCGTCTTTCTCCCCGAAGGTGCCTGGGGTGAACTTCCCCTCAGAATCGGTCACCGCGCTGGAAGGGCGCTGAAAACCGCCGGCCTCCGCGGCCACCGGCTGGAAGGAGACGATCGCGCCGGCGAGCGGTTTGCCGTCGAGCTTGACGGTTCCGGTCGCCTGGATGAGCTTGGGCCGTCCGCCTCCACATCCGGAGGTCCAGACAGTAAGGGCCACGACCGAGAACAAGACCAGTATTCCGCGTGCAGAATATTTCACGTAGGACACCTTCGTAGCTGACTTCCGGAATGTTGTTGCAGTTGAGTCAATTCCTGGCGACTCGGCTTTGTCTGAGGCGGAGCCTCGTCAGAACTCTCCAATCGTGTTGCCGTCGTCGATGTTGAACAGGTTCGTGTAGAGGACGTTCGTATCGGACGATCCCTGGGGGGTCACGACCGCCTCAATCGTCTCGCTGACGAGCCGCACCGAGCCGTCGCACATGAGGAAGTGGCAGGTACCGGGATGGGGACTGGCGGCGGCGACGCGAGTGGCGAGATTGGACGTGTTTTCCACGAAGCAGTTGGTCGTCGCGTCATGGGTCCCGTCGAAGGGCGTATTCATCGGCACGCGATGGGCGACGATGGGGATCGGCGTCCCGCAGAACTGCCCGGCGCCCCATGCCGCACCGATCGCCACGAAGGGCCCGGTCATCAGCGCCTTCTCGCCCACCAGGAAGGTGTTGGAGGTGCCGTCGGTGATGTCGCTGGTCGTCTTCGACACAATTCCGGCCGTGCGGTTGGCGAGGTTATTGATGGGAGGTGCGACCCGCCAATTCATACCGTACATCAAGGCGCCCATCTTCTTCTGGTACTTGTTGACCTCGCCGCCGTTTGCCGAGGGGCAGAGATAGACCGAAATGGGCGTGGTGAACAGGCTTTCCAGCGTATTGGGCGCGGCCGTGGTGTAGTCGTCGACGTTCGTCATATTGGCCGGATCCTGCGGGATCAGATTCGAATGTCCCACCTTCAACTGGTCGCTGATGGCACCCTGTTCGAGGTACGGGAGGATCATCGACGCCCAACACCACGCGCCGTCTCTGGCCTGATTGGTGTTGGGAGGAGGCCCACCCGAAACTCCGCGTGGCGGAAATATCTTGAAGGTGTCGTGATAGGTGTGGAACGCCAGACCGATCTGCTTCAAGTTGTTCGAGCATTGCGCCCGCCGGGCCGCCTCTCGGGCCGCCTGGACGGCGGGCAACAAGAGTGCAATCAAGATGCCGATGATGGCGATGACCACCAAGAGTTCCACGAGCGTGAACCCGACGCGCCGATCAGACGGCACAGATCGGTGCTTCAACGCGCGTTGAATAATGGGCGCACGGATACCGCGCCTGGAAAAAAGGGAGAGCAACATTAGCCGGCTCCTTCTGTTGGAAGAATAAGGACGCCATCAGCTTAACACGTTCGGTCCCCCCCACGCAACAGTCTTCCGCATAACCCACCGGCGATAGGGCCCGGCGTATCTCCTGAATGGAGGAAGACTGGAGGGGGGCACAAACGGCTTTCACAAATTCCTGTTCTCGCAGAATGTCGTCGACGCGGGCAGGGACTATGCTCAGCGGTTGCCGACAGTACCCCCACAACGGAGTAGATGAGTCCCCTTTGGCACATAATGAGCGACATCTTCGTGCCACCACTGCCGGCATTCTCGAATCGGGCTCAATGGTGATCTTCATTTCGGCGTGGAGCGTTGAACAGGAGGACGGTTGCGGGACCTTTGTTGTTTGCCACATAGAGATAATACCCGTTGCTGCCAGCCGCGGGTTGGACGGCAATTTGCGAGGCGGCGAACTGGTTGCCGTTCATGTAGTATCCGACTTCCTCGGGTTGGTTGGGGTCGTGCACGTCGAACACGCGGACGCCGCCCGAGCCGGCCGCGACAAACGCGTATCCGTCTTGGACGACCACGTCCGTGACTCGTCCCTGGGTATCGACCGATTTGGCTAGTTTCGGGTTTGCGGGGTCGGCGATGTTGACGATCACCAGGCCGGTCAGGGCGGTGCAGTAGGCGAAATCGCCGTCGACGGCCAGTTCGCCCTGGTTGAAGGTCTTGGGGTCGTGTTGGAAGACACCGATCTGGCGCGGTTTGGCCGGATCGCTGATATCGACGAAGACGAGCCGGCTCTCCCAATGGCCGTAGAGGATTGCGCAGTCGTTCCGCAGCCCGATGGCGTCGCAATCGATCTGCGGATTGAAGTTGCTGAGGATCGACGGCGTCGAGGGGGTGGAGATGTCGACGATGGTCAGCCCGGCCACGTGGTTGGCGACGTAGGCGAGCTTGCCTCGGATGAGGATGTTTTCGGTCATCGAGGGCATGTCGAGTTTGGCGATCTGCTGCCATTGACCAGCGCGGGTATCGTACACGGTGAGGAAGTTGGTGTAGTCGCAGAGAAAGGCATAGTCGCCGGCGAGGGCGACGTCCCAGCCGCAGGGGAGCGACCCGCACACCTGCGCGGGCGAGCGGGGGTCTGAGGACAGATCGAGCCAGTAGCCGGGCCGGGGATCCTTCTGGAGGTCGCTGGTGAGGAAGAGAGACTGCCCTTCCAGGCGGATATACCCGCCCTCGGCATCAAGCGTCGTGACGGCCTCGACGTTCAGTCGCTGCCGGGCGCCGCCGGGCTGGGCGGCAGGAGCAAGAGACGCCACGACACTGAGCAGCATCACACAGCCGGCAAATGGAACCGCACGCGGCATGACTCGGCCTCCTGGGAGTTGGGTTTCTGGATGTACTCGTCTCCGACACCTGACAGACAGCCTACCAGAGGTTCCGGCGTCCGATCAAGTTGCGGGGCGTCGCCCTCACCGCTGGGCCACGGTGTGCCGCCTCGGCAATATCGCCCGCTGGGTCAGCCAGAAGACCCAAACGGTCGGCGAGTTGCGTGCAGGCGGACTCGTTGCCAGAGAGCAACAGTCTCACAGTGCTCCGATAGTGTTTCTGAGCGTGGCCGATGTGTGGCGGAATCCTAACGTACGAGAAAAGGCTTGAAACTGTGTGGCACTGCTTACTTGTTCGCAGTGAGGGCGCTTTGTCCTTGTTCATGCACTGCCAAAACAAGTAGGCAGTGGCACAACGTGACTACTGGTTCAGGGCCAGCCGCGCGGTGGGGTTGTTTCAGTTGTCAAAGATCGAGGTCGGAGCGGGCTGGTGACTCACTAATCTTTTGTTGTGAAATGGTTGCGGGCTCGGTCGGCGGTTGGTGCACTTATCGATCGATTGCTCCATCGGACGGCGATCGTTATCGTGTTGTTTCGTAATGGTTTACGGCGTCGTCGGATACGCAGAATCATTTTGACTACCATGCAAAAGGGGGGAATGCAGTAGTCGGAAGCATCTTATCTAAGTTGAAGCGTTGAAAGGAGTTTGGTGAACGTTGGGAATGGTTCGAGAGGAGGAGTAGGAAAAACAACGTCGAAGACAGTAGAAACCCTGTGGGTGGAAGTTGGTCAACGGGGAGCGGATTCTGCCAATATCGTGGGGTGGCAGGGGAATAGTTACGGATGTGGTGAATACGGCAGTTGCTACGCGGTATGCATTGTTGACATTGTTTGCGTTGTTTGCGTTGTTGACATTGTTGCGCGCAGTTTTTGGGTACTTTTGGCTCACTTTGGGGGTGATGGTTTCGCGAGTTTGAAAGGGCAGTGATTGGCTCGCTGTTATACATGCGTACACAGATACGATGTTATCACATGGGCAGGAGAAGTCAAGAGGTTTTTTGAACACCCCCGGATGAGTGAGAGGGTGAGAGCGAAGGAGCGCAACAGTGGTATCATCATGGCCGATCTTTGTGTCGCAGTGCAAGTCCCGTTTGTCGGCGATCGCGAGAAGTTGCTTTCTGGGGCGTGCTCATTGGCGGGAGAAGTTCCGTGAAATCGACGACGTTCTGCTGGAAGTGCGGCAAGAAGGCGCGGAGTCTGAGGCACTTCGGGAGGAGTTCGAACAGGAGAACCTACGGCTGCGGCAGCGCATTTGCGAGTTGGAAATGCGTCTGGCCCAGCCGCAGCCACTCCAGTTGCCCCTGGGGGACGTCCCTGGCGGACAACAGTATGGAGCCGGCCTGATTGCGTTGTGCGTGAATCTTGCCCGTAAGATCGGTCTGCGACCAGCGGAACACGCAGTGCATGTGGTATTTGACTGGTTGGGAGTGCAGTTGACGGATCACACGAACCAAATTGGGAAGGAAGAAGTCCTGGTGGTGTTGAGAGTTCCGGAGGGCCACTGGGCAGGCGGCGGTAAGCCTCTGCGTCATGAGGACGTGGAGGTGCTGACTGTGAAACCGGGGGAGTCCTGGAAGCGTGAGGACGTGGAGCAGGTGTATGGAGAAACCGAGGAGCGTTACGGCTCGCCCCGCGCGGTCGGCTCGGATGGGGCGGTGGAACTGCGAGAAGCGGTCGAAAGTCTGGGAAAACAGGGGAAAAGGCCGTTAGTGCTCCGCGAAAGGACACGCTCCGGCCGAATGCCACCCCTACGAACCGGGCTAGGCTTCCCGGCCGCTTGAGAACCTCGGCCTCTCGAATCTCGTGGACGACGATGGCCGCCAACCCCGGACTGGTTCTGGCGACCACGCTCACGCAAGGTCCGCCGCCACCAATGGAACCGATGCTCGGGCAGCCCCTCCTGGACGCAGAACTGCCGCACCCCCAATTCGCTCGCGACCTGCCGCCGTAAAACATCCCGCCAATAACGCTCCTTGACTCCGTCGCGCGACTTCACCATCTTCGCACCCTTCATCGGTTCGGTGAATTGCTGAAAGCTCACGACTCCAGCTTATCACCCCACGCAAAATGCGCTGGATGCAACGGTCACTGCCGATCGGCGTAACTTGGAGGAAACGGCCCCGCAGATCGGGGGGGCTTGTTGCGCGTTGAAGGGCGAGCACAATAGGTCCGCAGGTGACGGCCATTTGTCTTACACGCCTGCTTTCGGGGCGGTCGCCACGATTCCGGGTACAGGGGCGGAAGGATGTTCGACGACGAAGGGGAATTAGAGGCGTTGATTCAGGGCTTGCGGTCCGGCGAGCAGGAGGCCATTGTCACGTTCTGGAACCGCTATGGGCCCATGCTCGAGCGGCTTGCCGATCGGAATCTTGCGCAGGGTATGCGGCGTCGATTCGGTCCCGAGGATATTGTCCAGTCTGCCTGTCGCACTTTCTTTCGCAGGGCCCAGGCCGGCGAGTTCGAGATTCCCAGCGAAGATAGCCTCCTGCCCTTTGATGTGCCCAATCCTCCCGCATGGCCCGATTCCGATCTTGGCGTTCCAACCCGACCCGATCGGACCTACGGGCTGAATCAAGGGTATGGAAACAACAACTTGAAGTGGGGCGGCGAATTACCCGTGACTCCACCGGCGGAAATCTTCATCCCCGGCGTACCCTTCACGTCTCAACCTCAATACGAGGCAGCGCCGCCGCAGGAGAAGCCGGTGGATTGGGGCGCGCTGTTCGGGGGCGTAGCCGACTCGCTCAAGGGGACGAGCACTTCTTCGCAACCGCGCTCAAGCAACTACACGACCCTTTTCTCCCACTAGGATTGCCACGAACAAGAGGTCATCGGGTGCCATCCGGACACAACGACACTGTTATACAAGATCGAGGCTCAGGCCGCGAGCGAGCGTTCTGAGCCTCGATCCTTTGACGGAGTACCCAATAGCACGTGAGATGATGCGAAGTGACTGCAGCGTTCCTTCACCACATCAGCGGAAGGTACGGAATCATCAACGGGAGCCGACTACGATCCGGCGCAGTAAGGCAATATGCGAACGATCATCTCGGCAATCCGCCGGCGCCACCGGTCGTAGGATTCAACGGGCCAAATGCTGTCGGTGTGGAAGTTGATCTCTCGGCGATCATACTCGGCCAGATCGGCCACAATGCTCTCGCGCAACTCGTCGAGAAGGCTCTGCGCCTCCTTGGCGAGCCGCTTTGCCTCGGGCGATGTGTTTTCGCGCAGCTTGTCGATCGAGCGCTGGAGAGTAACCACGTAGCGAAAGTCGTCGATCCCCTCGCGGAGTGCTTCCCACTGGATGGTCGGAATCGGGCCGGCGTCGCCGGGATAGGCGGCACACCAGTCGACGCCGTCGAGGTCGTCGCAGGGGTTGCCCTTTGGATACTGGTACGCCCAGTAGTATTGGCCGGTCGCCCCCGACTTCCAGAAGAAGAACCCGCCCTTCAGTCGCATCACGGCGGGGTATTCGCGGCAGGCGTTCGTGTACCACCAGAAGAGATTGCCGGCAGCGGCCGCCGCCTCGCGCAGCGTGCCGGCATCGAATCCGCCGCTGAGCGAGACGGTGTGGCAGCGTACGTCCAGCCATGGGGCCAGGTATTCGGCCGTATCTTGCCGTACGGTTGTGTAGGTTCGCACACCGGGAACTCGCTTGATCGCCTCGCAGAGCACGCGGGCCTCCTCCCTGCGCGGGTCGTGCCACGGCTCGTCGCGAGGATACCAAAGGACTTCGGGCAGGTCGCGGTCGGCGAAGTGAGGCGCGGCATGCTCCACAAACGCCTTGACTTGCGCGAGATGCTCTTCGCTGCCAAAGCCGGTGTCGACGGGCGGAAAGCTGAAGGACCAGGGGATGGGCCGGGTGAATCCCTGCTCTTTGAGCAACTCGAGTGTACGTGTTACGGTATCGAGGTCGAATTCATATCGGCCGTTCTGGCCGCGCAACATGGCGGCCGGCGCCGACAGGGCCACGGAGTTCATGCCATGCCGGCGCATGTCTTTGAGCTGCGCAACGACCTGCGTCTCGCTCGTCTCGTCGCGGTCTTTCTGCCAGGGTCCCCAATACATGCCGAAGCTGTAATCCTCCGGGCATTCCAGTTGAAACGGCAAGACCCGCAGGCACAACGGGAGCGATCGACTGCCGCCGGTTGCCGGCTCGACGGCGATGGTCCCCGAGTACTCGCCCGGCGGGGCGTCCGACGGTACGTGGACGGTGATCCACCACTCGCGTGTGGTCCGGGCCGGCACATCGGTGGTTGCCGAGGGCTCCAGGAGTTCCGGAACCACCATGTATTGCTTGGCGTAGTTGGAGCCCTTCTGCCCCGGGATCTGACGCCAGTACCGCACCGTGCGAACGTCGATGTTGCCGGCCGCAATGCGTGCGTTGCCGGGTCCCGCCAGATCTGTTACCTTCACGGCACACTGTCCCAAGGGCTGCAGAGGTGAGATCGCCACCGTGACCGGCTCGTACTCGCCCTGCGATGCGGAAATCGTGACGCGAGCGACACGTTCGTCGGGCAGCGCCACCGAATTGGGAAAGATGCGGCGGAGATAGCTCGGTGCGAACAGGATGTATCCCGAGGCCTTGTCGTCTTCGGTGGGGACCGGCGGTTCGTCTTCGGGACTGTGCTGCACTTCCTCGAAGTTCGCCATGACGGTGTAGGAAATATCGGGGTGCTCGGCGGAGTAGATCTCGATTTCGCTCAACGCCAGTCGCACCTGCTCGTCGTTCTGTACCCCAATGCGGAAACGGCGAAGCGGTTCCTTCGGCATGTGAAAAGCGAACTGGCAAGTCCCCTTCTCGTCGGCGACCTTGTATCCGGGCTGCTCGGCCAGCAGCTTCCAGGCTAGGTCTTTCGCCCCGTCGGGCACGTAGAGTCGTACCTTGTCGAGTTGGAAATCGCGCCCCGAGTAGTGCTTGTAGCTGTGGACGACGACGCGATCCAGCACGACGGCGTCGCCTAGGTCGACGTCAACGAACCGCTCGTCGGTCGTGGCGGCCCAGATGACCGAATGAGCGGCGCCGCCGGCGGCGACGCCGTCGAGGAGCTTCTTGCCGCCGGGGTCCTGGAATGCACCATTCCAGTGCTGCTCGTCAGGGGGAAGAGGATAGGAGTATGTGACCGTATCGGCGGCCCGGCCGCACGTGACGGCGACGCTCAGCAGCAAGGTTGCAATCACCAAGATCGTGCCCGATTTCATTTCTTCTTCCCTTCTTCGATGGGCTCCCATTGCACCGCGGCGACCTCGTAGATTCTCACGGCCGGCACGTCAAAGCGGACCTTGTCGCCCTGCTGTTTGAAAGGCACGTCGCGATCGCCTTCGTGTTCCGGGCTTGCCAGACGGACGGACGTGGCCTTGCGGGCGGGCGGAATGCGGAGTTGCAGGGCGACGTTCTCGAACGAATGGTCGGATCGGTAGTTCACCAGATGGACAATGCGCCGGTCCGGCTGATCGATGAGTTCGGCGCAGAGACCAGTTTCATCGACGCCCGGCATCTCCAGTGAAAAGGAATGATCGCATGCCGAGCGGATCGACGCAAGCAGGTCATCCTGCTCGGCGGCGAGCGTGACACGATCGGCCGGCAGTTCGCCCAGTCCCGGCCGTTCGCGGGGACGCATCCATTCGTCATGGGTTGCGACCGGGCCGAAGACGCACAATCGTCCGGCTTGGGTTACGTACTTCTGAATCTGAGCGATCTGACCATCCGAGAGGGCGACGCAACTGGGCAACACCAAGACCCGGTAGCGCTGTAGACTGTCGAGGTTGCGATCGCCGAGGATCTGGAACGGCACTCGATGTTCGATGAGCAACTGCTCGACGCGGTTGGGCAGCAGGGCCGCTTCTGCATCGCCGAAGACCTGCGAGGGGAAACTGCGCAGGACGGCCACGTCGGCCACCACCCTGCCCTCGCGGAACAGGTCGCGCCGCTGATTGTAGAAACGGATGAAGGGGATCGATTCCGGCAGCACGCCCTCGGGAGTGTAGGGTCGCCGGCGGATGATTCCGTACTCGAAGAAGCAGACGCATCCCAGGCAGTCGAGGTTGTAGGCCATCGATTCGGCCATGTCGAGGGGCGTACCGGTCTTGCAGAAGACCATGTTGTCGAGCAGCCTGGCGACCTTGTACGAGCGGATTCGCGTGTGGAGTTTGCCGTCGCGGTAGCCGGCGTAATCCTCTCCGCGGGCTTCGTCCCAAAAGGCCTCGCCGAAGCGGACCAGGCGGAAATGATCGATCGGCGGACGGGGCCGGTCGAGCACGCCGTGCGGATTGCATTCCATGAGGATGTCGCTTCGCACGGACCGGGCATACTCGCAGCGGAGGCGATACGACTCGGCGAGGAACTCGCAGGAGAAGTCGGTCCACGCCCGGCGGAGGAGGTCGTTGGCCGAGTCGTTCGGCATGGGGGCGACGGTTTCCAGGTCACCTGCGCCCATGCCGGCCAACTCTTCCGGCGAGAACGTCTTGCCCAGGTACTCGCGAAACAACCGGGCCGAGCAGGCGTCGGTTCCCGGGGCGTGGAGGTAGTTGTCCAGATGGATGAGATCGGCTTTCACATCGGTGATGGCAAAGCGGAGCACATCGAGGAAGTACTGATGGGCGTCGGGGTGGAGGCGGTTGTAGCGGTATCGATAGGGTTGGCTTCGGCTGTAGACGATGGGCTGTCCGTCGCGATCCCGCAGTAGCCAGTTCTCAGCCTCGGGTTTCTCTTGAAAGAACAGATCCCAGAGGAGCGTGCCGCTGTCGGCGTAGACCCCCACGTGCAGTCCCGCTGCATGGCAGCGGCGAGCCCACTCGACGATGTCTTGCATGTTCTCGCGCTCGGCGACCATGCCCGCTCCCTTGTGGACGGGCATCATGATGAAGTTGACTCCGAGTTGTCTGAGTTGGTCGATCATCTCGTCGCTGGTTTCTCGCTGCCAGGCGGCGATTTGCTGGGGCGTGGCACGGTAGTCGAGGCCGCCGTTGGGGGCTTCCCATTCGGGCGGCGTATCGCCGCGTCGGCCCCGCCGGACGCGGAAGATCATCTGTTCCCAACTGCCGGCCATGACCAGGCCGTCACGCTGGAGCCATTCGGGGCGCTGATCCCGCGGCAGGTTGGCGACCGCCGGATCGTCTGCGTGGGCGGGGGCGAGGACGGCCAACATCGCCAAGAGGCAGAAAAACGACCTTATCGACATGGCTTTGCTCCTGGGGTGATGTCTTGGCGGGTTGACGCTGTCTTGCCGCTACTCTCACGCTCGCCCAAACGTGACCGCGGCATATTTCTCGAAGGTTTCGGGGAGTTCGATCCAGCCGTCCTTGCCGGGGGCGAGTTTCACGGGTGCGTTCAGGTAGGGCGAGTGGAGCACGGCATCGGCGGCGGCGAGCCAGGGGGCCACGCGGAGACGGCGTCCTTGAGGCCGGCCGTCGCCGTAGTAGACCACGTGGGCTGCGCATCTGTCCGGCTGCCGGTAGACGTCGACGAAGGTGAGCGGCTGTTTGGGTTCGCCGCCCTCCAGTTCCGCCGCCAACCCTTGTTGAGCCAGGTCGCGAACGGTCTGGAGGATCTCGGGCGTTCGCGCCGGCATGGCGGCGCGGAGGCCGCGGCTCGACGCCGACGAGGGCTGGGAAATCCGCCCCGGGCACTTCTCGAAGTAACGAACTCGCGGATTGGCGTGCAGGTCGGTCAGGGCGATCTGTTTGCGCTGGCGGAAGTTCTCGTCGCACTCGGCGGAACGGCCGGTGAGGATCAATCCGCAACCGCGACCAACGGCCGCGCGTATTGCCTCGCACTCACTGTCACTCAGGCAGGTCTGGGCGGCCACAATCAGAACGTCCCGCGGACCGAGCAGTTCGAGGTGCGTCTCCTTGGCCACCTGGTAGGCGATCCGTCCCAGTAGCGCCTGTTCGAATCCGAGCACGCTGTTATAGGCGGTCGTGTGGTCGAAAGCCAGGGACCAGAGGGAGTGATAGATCCAGACGTTGGCACATGGCTGCGAACCGACGTAGAGGTCTTCGTGGTCGCGGGCGAAACCCATATAGCGTTTCAAGGCCGCGTGGAACTCGGGCTGTTCGAAGAAGGCGGAACCGTCGCGCTTGTCGCCCGAACGGAGCGACCATGTGGCCGTGCACACCTGGCCGCCGCAGGCCAGGCACTCGGCCATATCGAGTTCCACGGGCTTGGGATCGCCAGGCAGGGAGATACTGCCCGATGAGGTGCGGAGCCAGTCGGTCGAGAGGGTCACAACGCCGATGGACGTACCTTCCTTGAGGTGTCGCACCTTGGTCGTCAACTGTGTCTTGTTCGTCAGTTCGTCGTTGAACACCTGCGGCATATCGTGGCTCTCGGCGATGGCCAGGTCGAGGTAGTCGCCGCAGTCGGGCAGAAGCCGGGTGCGATCGGTGCGCCAAAGGGCCGGGCAGTCTTCGTAGGTCACCAAGGCTGCGCCCGGCTTCTTCTCGTGCACGTAAGCCCGCATCTCCCGAAGCCGCCGGCCCATGAGGTCGATGCGAAAGCGGATCCACTCCTGCCAGATGGGGTCTTTGTGGCTCCAGGCCGGCGGGATCTCGACGTGGCGAAAGTGGGGCAGGCCAAAGCGTTCCTGCGGCTTGGGGTGGTGTTCGGTCAGATAGCGGCGAAAGGCGACGGTGCAGTCCGGGCAGTAGCACTCGTAGCTCGTGCCGTCGTATTCGACGCCGTCCATATCGGCCTCGATCAGGCAGCGGTCCACCACCCGTTTCAGATAGGCGATGAATTCGTCGTGGATCGGGCAGGCCTTCCACCGCCAGGTGGCGCTGCCGTAGGTCTGCAGGCTGCCGTCGGGCGAACGCTGGATCCAATCTTCCAGGTTCGGCACCTCGTCGAGCATGGTCTCGTAGATGACCGTGCTGAACTGGTGGTAGCCCAGCACGCGGATGCCCCGGGCGTGGGCGCGGCGGGTGAAGTCGGCCGCCCGCGCCATCTCGTCGGCCTCGGCTTTCAATCCGAAGCCCTTGTAGAAATGGGTGGTCACGAGGTTCACGCCGGCGTCGGCCAGCTTGTCGAGGATCTCGTCGCTGTGCATGCGGTCGTACCAGCGACGGGCCCAATGCCCGGTGGCCATGCCGTCGCCGATCCCTGCGCCGTGGCCGCCGCGTCGATAGAGTGCCAACGGCTCCCAGAGGGCCCATACCCAGCGCAGCTTGCCCGGCGCGATCCAGTCGGGAGCGACAAGGGGCTTCACGGCGGACGGTTGCGCCGGTTCTGTGGCGAATGCGCCGCTGCCCAACCATGGAGACCCGGCCGTTGCGATCGTGGCCGCGGCCAGGAAGCGCCGCCGCGTGAAGTCGGGGCAAGAACTCGAAATACGCTCAGGAGGGCGGTTTGGCGGCTCTGTCATCGGACGGTCTCCGGTGCTCTTAGAGTGTTTGTGCTGGACTTGTGCGCATGGTGCGCGCGTGTTTGTGAAGGTTGGGTTGCGGGCGTGCCCGCTTTGGGGAGCCAACTCGGAAACGGTTGCAGCACTCGTCAGCGTAGGGGCGGCCTTGGCTTTGCTCAAGAGCCCTTCTGCGAAATAAAGAGGCTGTTTTGCGTAGCCGAGGTGAAGAAGAACACCGTGGTGCGGACCGTGGACCCGGCCACGTTGCCGGGACTGTCCCGATTTTTGTGGCAGGATGCCACAAAAATGGGACTGTCCCCTTCCGGCACGATCACAAGCACAGAATTCGGAATAGGCCCACGTTGCCTGGAGCCTTCCCCGAAGCCTCCGACGCGGTTCTCCGAAGGTGCCCGGTGTTGAGGGGAGGTGGGCGGCCGTGATCGCCCGCTTCCCCTCAATACCTTGTTTCACCAGGCTTCCCCGGCTAGACTCAATGCGGCACGAAACCCACGGCGGGGCAAGCCCGCAACCCAACCTTCACAAACATGCGCGCACCATGCGTGCAAGTCCAGCACAAAGACTCTAAAGGAGCGAACGTGAAGAGTATCGTATTTCTGGCGGCGGTGGGGTTTGGGGCGGTTGCACTCGGCGGCGAGGTGTTCGGGCCGCCCGTGAAGGTGGACGGCGCGGGCGACGAGGCGATGGCGCTCTGCCTTGAAGGAAACGTGCTCTATGCGGGCTGCGGGCAGCAGCTCGTCGTCTACGACGTGAAGGAGCCGCTCAAGCCGAGGAAGCTCGGGAGCGTCTCCGGCTTCGGCTCCGTCCGCCAGGTGGCGTCCCAGAAGGGCATGGCGTATGTGGCGACCCGCGAGTCCGGGTTCTGGGTCGTGGACGCCACGGATCCGCACAAGCCGCGCATCCGGTCCCGCTTCGACTGCTGCGAGCTCGCCACGGGCGTGGACGTGGCGGGCAGCGTGGCCTTCCTCGGCCAGCGTCAGAATGGCGTGGAGTTCATCGACGTTTCGGATCCGGACCATCCCGCACACATCGCGATGCGGAAGACGGACGAGAGTCAGAGCGTCAAGTACCGCGACGGCTACGTCTATTCGGGCGACTGGGGCACAGGCAAGCTCACCGTGCTGGACGCGCGCGACATGAGGAACATCCGCCAGGTCGCGCGTGTCGACCTCTACGGCTTCGGCGACGGCGTATGGCTGAAGGGCAGATACCTCTACGCGGCCACGGGCCACCACGCGAAGAACCGTGACTTCTCCACGCTCACCTACAAGTCGGTGGACACGCCGGAGCTCCGCAAGTTCGGCAAGGTCGACGCGGGGTCCGGGTGCGGACACGGCCTTGACATCTTCGACATTTCCGATCCGGCCGATCCGAAGCGCGTCGGACGCGTCGACTTCCCGCCGTTCTACGCGCGCGGGCTCGACATGTGGACGCCGCGCACGAGCGCCGGTTCGGACATCGTCTTCGCCGCCCAGACGCACAACGGCATCTTCGCGGTGGACTGTTCCGATCCGGCGAAGCCGAAGATGCTCGACCGCTGGACATTCCCCGTGGCGGACCATCCCGAATGGCCGAGCTGCTGCATCGGCTCGATCGCCGTGGGCGACGGCTGCGTGTACGTGGCGGGTCTGGGCTGCGGCGTCCAGGCGATCCCCGCGAAGGGGGCGGCGAAGGAGACGTTCCGGCAGGGCGAACCGCCGAAGAACGCCGACTTCCGCGAGCCGTATCCCACGGACGAGAACGAGTTCTACGTGTGGAAGCCCGCGAAACCGGGCCAGGCCCGCGCGGTGGCGCTGCGCTGCGGCACGGAGGCCGGAACCCGCGAGAGTGCCGTCGTCTACGCCGCGTGCGGCGACGCGGGCCTCGACGTGCTGAAGATCAGGCCCGAGGGCGGCTTCGACAAGATCGGCGAACTCGCCGGGCATCCGACCGTCTTCGACGTGCAGGTGGAGGGCAACCGCCTCTACACGGCGGAAGGACTTGAGGGCTGGGCCGTCTACGAAATGGACGGCGCGGCTTCCTTCCGCGAAGTCGCGCGGCGGAAGTGGCTGGACGACAAGCGGGATCCGGCGCTCTGCGTGTGGAAGCCGCGTCCCGGATTCGTCGCGCTCTCCACGCGCCGCGACGGCGTGTCGGTCTTCGACGACAAGGACCTGAACGCGGAAAGACCGCTCGTAAGGGTGGGCGGCTGTCCCGGCTGGGACAAGTACCTCATGGACGCGCCCGTGGGCGGCGGACGTTGGCTCGCGTTCAACGCGGCCAATTCGTGCGTCCGTTGGATCGACCTCGACGGGAAGCCGACGGTGCATTCCACCGTCACGAACCGCATTTCCCTCTCGAACGGCATCTGCCGGTTCTCGGAGAACAAGGCGCTGGCGACAAAAGGCCTGGAATATCTCTTCCTCGATCCGGGCCAGTGCGATCCGGCGGACGGTTCGCAGTGGACGACGAAGAAGTTCCCCGGCCACTCGATCAGCGGCATCCCGCGCGCGTCTGAAGAGGGCCTGGTCGTCCTCACCAGCCGCATAAACCGCCAAATTGGTCTGTGGGACTTCAAGAATCCGGAGAAGCCCAAGTTCATCAAGCACTGGAAGGTTTCGGGCAATCCGGACCTCGCCGTCTTCTACAAGGGCAAGATCATCGTCCCCTGTGGACACCAAGGCGTGCTGCTGCAAAAAGAATAGTCCGGCGGCAAGGCCGATGCCGCTGAGGCAAACCCGCGGTGGCTCCGCTGAAGGAGAGAATTGTCCTTGTCGCGCAAGACCCGACAGGTTGCCCTGGCATTTCCGCTGGCCCCGCCGCACCTGGTTCAGGTTCTGCGGGGAATCACCGACTACGCGCGGGGGCGGGGCGATTGGGTTCTCAGCCCGAACCCGGATACGTACCGGATGTCGGTGAGCGACATTCGCGGCTGGCCCGGAGACGGTGTGATTGCGATGGTCGAGACGCCGGCCGAATCGCGGGCGGCGCAGTCGCTCGGCATCCCGGTCGTGAACCTGTCGGGCCGGCTGCGCCGGTCGAGTGTGCCGCGGGTGATGGTCGACCACGAAGGTGTGGGGCGGATGGCGGCCGAACATCTGCTGGCGTGCGGTTTCCGGCGATTCGGCTACTACGGACCGCCCGACGGTTGGTTCGCCCAACAGCGGCGCCGAGGTTTTCAGCGGCGGCTCCAGGAGGCGGACGCCGAATGCTCAGTTCTTGAAACCACAACTGCGCTCGGTTCGACTCGTCGTTGGCATCATTGGCAGCAGCCTCTCTTGCGGTGGTTGAAGACGCTTGCGCCGCCGGTTGGCGTGATGGCCACGTATGACGCACGGGCCGCGATGGTCGTGGAGGCATGCGGCGTGTTGGGACTGCGGGTGCCCGACGACGTGGCGGTCATCGGCGTCGACAATCACGAAGTCGTTTGCGAGTTCTGCCCCGTCCCGCTCAGCAGTATCGATCGCAACGGGTATCGCATCGGGTTCGAGGCGGCGACCCTGCTCGATCGGCTCATGAGCGGGCAGAAACCCGACGAGTCCGAGATCCTGCTTCCGCCCCGTTGCGTGATCAAGCGGCGTTCCACGGACGTTGTGGCGGTGGACGATCCCCACGTGGCGAAAGTGGTCGAATACATCCGCCAGCACATTGGTGAAGCGTTCGGGATGGAGCGGCTGCTGCCGCTGGTGCCCACTTCACGGCGGTGGCTGGAGCATCGCTTTCGGGAGTGCTTGGGGGTGACCCCACACGAATTCATCTGCCGCGCCCGGGTCGAACGCGCCAAGGACCTTTTGCTCAGCAACCAGCGGCGGTCGCTCAAGGAGATCTCGGCGGCCTGCGGTTTCACGGAACCGCGTCGCTTCCGCCTGGTGTTTCGTCGCCTGGCGGGCATGACGCCGGCAGAGTACCGGCGGCGGCACGTCGGTTCGGATCGCGGCGGCGATTGAAAAAGCATACGGCGACACGGGAGGAGAAGGGGACAGTCCCCGAGGATCGCCGCTTGCCCTTCGCAAAACGGCCGTTCTTCTTCGCGAAGTGGCCCTTGCACGAAGGGAGGACTCTCTTACGATAGGAGCGGAAAGGCCTCGCGACCCGACGGGCCGTCGGTGCAAGGTCCTGAGCGCACGCTTCTACCTATGAGTTCCCTATGCCCGGTATTGCCACGGCCGACTACTGGATGATCGGCGTCTACATGCTGCTGATGGTGGCGATCGGGGTCTATTTTCTCCGTTTCATCGACGACATCCGCACTTACTATGCCGGCCAGAACCAGATTCCCTGGTGGGTGGCGGGGATCAGTTTCTACATGTCCGGCTTCAGCACCTATCTCTTTGTGGCCTACGCCGGGCGGACCTACGAATGGGGCTGGCCGGCGATCACCATGCTTTGGGCCGTCGTGCCGGCGTATTTCATCGCCGGGCTGGTGTTTGCCAGGTACTGGCGGCGGGCGGCCCTGATCTCGCCGGTCGAGTTTCTCGAAACTCGCTACCACGAGGGCGTTCGCCAGCTTTACGTTTGGGCTCGCATGCCGGTGCAACTGATCGACAACGGCGCCCGAGTGTTCGCCCTGGCCTTCTTCGTGCACACGGCAACCGGCCTGGCATTGAACACGAGCATCCTTGCCTGCGGAATCATTACGCTCAGCTACACGCTCATGGGCGGGCTTTGGGCAGTGACGGTTACCGACGTGGTCCAGTTCATCATCCTGCTGGCGGCCACGATCGTGCTGGTCCCCATGAGCCTCAAGGCGGTCGGCGGTTGGTCGTCGCTGGTCGCCGCCTTGCCGGAGGGGCACTTACAGCTCTTCAACCAGCACATGAAGCCCGGCTTCTGGCTGGTGTTCCTGGCGGTCATCATTGTGGCGTTCAACTCGAACTGGTCGCTGATTCAGCGATTCTACTGCGTCCCGGACGAACGCTCGGCTCGCCGTGTCGGGCTTCTGGCGGGTACGCTCTACATCTTCACGATGCCGCTGTTCATGTTTCCTTCGCTGGTCACTCGCGCGATGCAGCCTGACCTGGCGCATCCGGACCAGGCCTTCGTGTCGATCGCACGGGAAGTCCTTCCCGCCGGGATGATGGGGCTGGTCCTGGCCGCCATGTTCGCGGCGACCATGTCGGCACTGGATTCCGAGTACAACGTGCTGGGGAGCGTGCTCACTCGCGACGTTTATCAACGATTCATCCGTCCACGGGCAGGCCGACGCGAGTTGATGCACGCGGCACGGGCGGCCACCGCCCTGGTCGGCGTCATCCCCATCGTCCTGGCCTTCGTGCTGGTCAAGCGGCACGGACTGTTCGACACGGTTCTCGCCACGTTCGGCGTGACCGGCGGCCCGATGGCGGTTCCGTTGCTGGGCGGCCTGATCTACCGGCGGGGTACCGCATGGGGCGCGGTGGCGTCGCTTGTGATCGGCACGGGAGTCGGAGCCGGATTGATGTTGGGTGCGGGCTTGCCTTACCAGGGGTACGCGGCCGGTTCGATTCTTACGTCCATTCTCGCCTACGTGATCGTGTCGGAGTTAACGCCGCCCAGCGCGTCGCGGCGGCGAGTCGTCGAGGCGTTTTTCGATCGTCTCTCGCGGCCGGTCGTTCCCCCGGCGACTTCCACGACTGCCCCACCCTCGCCCTTCGGCATTGTGGGCGTCGCCACCTTGGGGCTGGGCGTGGCCCTGGCGTGCATCGGACTGGTGAATCCGCAGGTGAGCGACCGGATCTTGTGCGGCACGGTGGGTGGAGCGCTGGCCCTGCTGGGAGTTGTGCTGACGCTCGTCTCGATTTGCCGGCGCCCGGACCGTTCAAGCATCGATCCTGGTTCAGACTCGGCAATGCAGTCATCCACAGAGAAGACACTGGAGTAAGTACGATGAAAGTCATCGCGCATCGCCTTCGCGAACTGAGCAAGCCTGTCGCTGTGCCGTTGGCCACGCTGGGCTACCGCCAATTCGTGGCCGAACCCGACTGGAAGCGAAATCTCATCTCCACGACCAGTCTGCTTTACCATCCCGAACGCCGGCGGGTCGTCTGCGGCCTGACGGCTTTCGATACCGACCTGATGTACGAGTTCGATCCGGCCGATCAATCGTGGCACTCGCTCGATTATCCGTCGGTAAGCGAACAATACGAGATCAAGATTCACCGTTCGCTTTGCCTGGCAGGCGACGGAAGCGTCTACGGCGCCACGGCAGGGCTCCACCGCGAGGACGACCGGCTGGCTGCGCCGGGGGGGCGGATCTTCCGCTACGATTTCGCCGAGAGCGAATACGACTTCCTGGGTCGGCCGGTTCCACCCGACTACATCCAGACCATCAGCCTGGATGAGTCGCGGGGCTTGATTTACGGGGTCAGCTATCCCGTGTTCCGGTTTTTTGCTTTCGATATTCACTCGCGGGAAACGCGGTTCGAGCAGTATGTCGGCTGTCTGCCTCATCTGATGGCCGTCGACGACAGCGGGTGCGCGTGGTCGACGTGGAGTTCGCGGACGCATCATCTCTTCAAATACGATCCCGACGAGAATCGCATCCACTTCTTCTACCACGGGTTGCCGAATGCCGAGGAGGGCGTCAGCCTGATGTTCCCCGGGATGGGCCCCATCGACATGAGTCTCAACGGCGGCGACGGGTTCATCTACATCGGCATGACCACGGGCAGCCTGGTGAGGATCGATGCGCAGACTGCCGAAGTGGAATACCTGGGCAAGCCGACGCCCGGCAAGCGGATGTCGGTGCTGGAGATCGGGCCGGACGGCCGCTTGTACGGCGTCGCCGGGCACATGGGGCAGACCTGGCTGTTCGCCTACGACCGCCAGGAGCACGCCTTTGAAGTGTTCGGCCATCTCCGCGACGAGGAAACAGGCATCCCGCTATTCATCGCGCACGACATGTGCATCGCCAACGACGGCCGGATCTTCATCGGCGAGACCGATACGGCGGATCGAGCGGCCTATCTTTGGGAATGCCGCGAGGTCTTTCGCTGACCACTAAAAGGCTGCAACCAAATCCGAAATACGAAACCCGAAATCCTAAACAAATTCAAAACCTGAAATCCAGATGTCTCAAACCTGACGAACAGACTCGTGCCGACACGCACGGTTTTGTTTCGAGCCTTTGATATTCGTATTCTGGGTTTGTTTCGGGTCTCGTGCTTCGCATTTCGAATTTCAAAGATGGGCGCACGGTGCGTACGTCTTTTGACGAAAGACTCTATTCGGTGACCTTTCCCGTTGCGACCCACTCGACCGAGCGGCAGATCAGCTTCTTGTTGGTCGGGTTCTTGATGGCGACGGCGTCGTGGCCGAACGCGTTTTGGATCACCCGGCCTTTGCCGTACTCGACGGTGAACAGGAGCGGCTCGGTCACGTTGCTCCAATCGGAGTCGGCCTGGACCAGCACGTGGATCGGCGTGTCGCCCTGGAGCTTGGCGTAGAGTTCGTCGTCGATCTGGAAGTCGTCGAGCCCCTTGGTGACCGGATGTTCCTTGTCGGCGATCTTCGCTGCGATCACGCTGCGCGGGCCGTGGCCGGAGGTCCCCATGACCCACTTGCGCCCGCAGAGCTTGCCGAATTCATCCCATTCCTTGAACGAGGCGCTGGCCAGGTGTTGGACGTAGAAGCCCTTGCCGTCCTTGACGAAGTTCAGGAGGTTTTCTTTTGCCTGATCGCTGATGGTGGGCAGGCTTCTGTTGAACATGGTCAGGACGATCACATCGGCGGCCGCCAGGGCCGCGGGGGATTCCAGGATGGTCGGCGTTTCGCAGACGCGGACGTCGAACTTGCCCGACTCGACCAGCACCTCTCGGGTCGATTCGGAGATCTCGCGCCAGTTGTGGGCGGGGCCCACGTCGTCGCCGGCGATCAGGAGCACGTGGATCTTGTCGGGTTCCTGCGCGGCCATGGCTCCGCAGGCCATGGTCAGGGCCAATCCGATGACCAGAAGAGCTGCTTTTCGGGTTTGCATGGAAGGTTGTCCTTTCGTTGGTGGTATCGTCCGATGGAATCCGCAAAGGCACAGTATAGCCGGCCAATTCGAGGGTGGCAAAGACAGTCAGGCCGGTCCGGCGATATGCCGGCACGATCAGCGATCCTGGTCGCTTGGCTTTTCGGGGGTCTCTGGGACCGCCCGGCCCGCTCTCGACGACAGCCAGTAAATGGGCAGGCCGACAAGCAGGATAATCCACCCGGCCGCGGCCACCTGCGGCTTGTAGATGATGGCGCGGTAGATCAGGTATCCGCAGACGGCGCTGAAGATCAAGGTCGTCACCGGGAAGCCGCTTACGCGATAGGGGCGTTCCACGTCCGGTTCCTTCCAACGCAGCACGATCACGGCCAGGCTGGTTGCCAGGTAGAAGCTGTAGACAACGGCCGCGGTGTAGAGAATGGCGTTGACGAACGACCCCAGGACGACAATGAGGACCAGCGCGACGATTGCCTGGGTGATCAGGGCGAGGACCGGCGTTCCGGTGCCGGTGTTCCAGCGGCCCAGCAGGCGGAAGGGACGGTGGTCTGCTCCCAAGGCATAGGAGATCCGTGCGCCCGTGAAGATCAAACCATTCGTCGCTCCCAACGCCGAGATGCAGACGAGCCCGGCAATCAATCCGGCGCCAACCTTCGGAAACAGTGTCGAGACCGTGTCGGTGGCAACGGCCGACGAGTTGGCCACCCCCTCGTAGCCCAGGGCATAGAGAAATGCTCCGTTGACAAGCAGATAGAGAACCGTGACCGCGCTGGTTCCCAGTACGAGGGCACGAACGATGTTGCGTCTGGAGTCCTTCACCTCGGCGGCCACGTAGGCCATCTCGTTCCACCCGCCGAAGGTGAACATGACGAGGATGAGCGCCAGGCTCATGGGCAGTGCGTTGACCGTGCCGGTGCCCGTACCCCGATCGGCCGGAGCGAAGAAGGCCACGGCCACAATCATCAATAAGCCGATTGCCTTAACGGTCGTGAGCACGTTCTGGGTCCATTTGCCTTCACGGACTCCGATCACGTGGATGGCGGTGAGCACGATCACGGCAAGGGCGGCGTACATGAGTTGGCTGACCGCCACGTCGGCCTGCCGGTAGACCTCCAATGGCAACAGGTGGTAGGGGACCATCCATCCCGAGAACGGGTCATAGAGTTCCTTGGCATAGGTGGCGAAGATGAACGCCATACCGACGATATCGCCCGGGCGAACCACGACCAATTGGATCCAGCCGAAGAGGAAGCCGGCCCACGGGCCGTAGGCGCGGTTCAGGTAGACGTAGTCTCCACCCTCTCGCGGATAGGCGGAACCGAGTTCGGCATAACCAAGGGCCCCACACAGCGAGAGGAGGCCGCCCGCCACCCAGATCAGCATGAAACCCCACCAATTCGACGTTCCCGCCGCGACCATCGGAGCCACTTCATAGATGCCGGCCCCGATAATAATCCCCACGATCAAGCAGGTGGAATCGAACAGCGTCAATTGTCGTTTGGGGGTATCTTGCACAACGGACCTCCGGAAGAAAATGCGAGGATGAAGTGCTCGCACTCTGAGCAACACCGACGATTGTGTCTTCCCAACCCGGAGACCGCAACTCCCCTCATGGGAAAAGGGATCGCCGTCGGAAGGGGGCATCGTGGAGGGCTCGACCAGCCAGGTGCCGAGTCTCCCATGCATTTCCGCCGTCGCTCAGTTATCATACTGAACAGGCCGATCCGCGAGTTTTTCCGACGTTCACCGGTTCCGGGAGCTGTCTTCATGATCCGATCCATCCGTCTGCTGCTGATTCTCTCGGTGGGACTGTCGCTCAGTTGTCAGAGTGCGCAACCAGGGCAGGGCGCCTCGCCCCCGGCCCCTTCGCGTCCCAACATCCTCATGATCTACGTCGACGACATGGGCTACGGCGACCCGGGCTGTTACGGCGGACGCGACATTCCCACCCCGAATATCGATCGACTGGCTGCCGGCGGCGTTCGTTTCACCGACGGCTACGTGACGGCGCCCGTCTGCGGACCGAGCCGCATGGGCCTGCTGACCGGTGCCTACCAACAGCGATTCGGCTGCTACTGGAACGACGACCTGTGGGCGAAGTACGGACTGGACCTGCCCGAGTCGCAGAAGCTGATGCCCCAGGCCCTGTCCGCTGCCGGCTACAAGACGGGCCACGTGGGGAAGTGGAACATCACGTCCGACGCTCGCCCCTACGTGGACGAGGCCTTTGCCGTGATGATCTGGAAGGGGGCCTACTATCCGAATGAAGAGGGCGTCTATCTGGGAGTCGACGGCCCCGACTTTCAAGTGGAGTCTCACGGCTGGGGGCCGCCGCGACCGGACGCCGAGTACTTGACCGATCGGCTCACCCGCCATGCCGTCGATTTCCTCGAACGGCACGCCGCAGAACCCTTCTTCCTCTACCTGGCCTACAACGCCCCGCACACGCCGCTCCAGGCCGACAAGAAATACGAGGCCGAGTTCCGGCACGTCGAACACGAGCCGAACCGGCTCTATGCGGCCATGGTCGCCTCGCTCGATGAGAACGTCGGTCGTGTGCTCGACAAGCTGCGCGACGCCGGGCTGGAGGAGAATACGATCGTGGCACTTGTCAGCGACAATGGCCCGGCTCGCGGGTCGAACTACCTGAAGGGCTGGCGCGACGATTGGCCCAAAGAAACGCTACTTGGCTCGGCCGGTCCCTTGAGCGGCCACAAGGCGCAGTGTCAAGAAGGAGGAATTCGCGTGCCTTTTGTCCTCCGCTGGCCTGCCCGGCTCGAAGCCGGCCGGATCTACACGCGACCCGTCAGCACGCTCGATCTGTATCCAACCTTCTGCGCGGCAGCCGGAGCCAAGATTGCCGAAAGCACGCAACTCGACGGCGTCGATCTTCTCCCCTACCTCACGGGCGAGAAGACCGGCGATCCCCACGACATGTTGTTCTGGAAGCCTTACGCGGGCGGCGCCGTTCGCCACAAGCAGTGGAAGCTCCTGATCGAATCCTGGGGCAAAGGGAGAGTCCGGCTGTTCGATCTGGAAAACGATCTGGGTGAAACGAATGATCTGGCCGACGCGGAACCGGAATTGACCGAGAGACTCCACCAAGCCTGGCTCGACTGGAGCAGACCCTTCCCCGTCGCTGCGAACAAACGGCAGAAGAGCGAGTAGCACTCGCCTCAGTTGGTCTTCGGCTCAGGCTCTTCAACCGGATACCAAGCTCCGAATCGCGGACATTGCCCGGCCCCGGCTCGGTAACCGCCGCCGCCTTGGCCGCGGCCCCAACCGGCGCCTCTGCCTCGACCGTAGCCGCGTCCCCACCCAGGGCCGGCGCCGCGTCCGGGCGAACCGGCAGGCCATCCGCGGGCGTCTGCCGCCATCCCGGCACCGCCGGCCCAGGCCGGTTGCAGCGACGCGTTGCGGAGCGTCACCGCCCGGCCGTCACAGGTGATCGCACGGGCGACATAGTGATTCTCTTTCATCTGCTCGGTGCGAAAGGCCTCCACCTTGACCTTCTTGCCCTTGGTCAGTTCCTTGGCGACAAAGTCGACGATCCCCGCCGGGCCAAGATGAACGTTGAGCGTCTTGCCCTTCGAGTTCTCCAGGAGAAAATGGGTCCCCGTGAATGCGCGACCGGTCGTGTTCTCGCACGGACCGGTCTCCACCTTGACCACCGTGCCCTCGAGAGTCACGGTTTTGGGAAGCACGGTCTTGCGGGCGACCCCTTCCGACTCCCCCACGCCCCGCTGCGCCAGGGCCGCCGGGGTAACCAGAGCACAAACGGCCAAAGCCAACATCGTTATGCTTGCCCTTTTCATCTTCTTTTCCTCCATTCTGAGTTCACGGAAGAGGCACCCTGCAAGACTTGCACGCCACAAGGTTCGTGCAGCGTGCAGATTCTTCATACCTCGGATTCGTGGTCTGCCGACAAGGACGGCGATTCCCATCGAAAATCCCCGAATTGAGTCGCATCCACTCACTCCAATCCGAATTGGGAGCAATTCACGTGCCAGAAGTCTCGAAACGGATCAATCGGTCGCTCCTCGCGAACACCGCTCCGGACCGGAACAGCAGAAGAACGGCAAAGTCCTCTTGTGGCAGGAAAGTGGCCGGCACTCTCCGAACGCCGCTGGCGGGAAATCGGGGTTTCCGGCAGTTCTGCGGACGGCACGGCGGAGCGTGCCTGCTACTTTGTAGTTCCCCGGACCGGAACAGCTCCGGCATGGAATTCGACCTTTCGCGGGCATACAATCGACAGATCGTCGCGCGATGACACTCTTCACGATTCCCACAAAAGACCAGACCTGCCATGCGACACCTCAGCTTCGCGATCATGAACCTTCTGGCCGCCGTAAGCATCCAGGCGGCCGAACCTGTCTACGACCTGGTGATTTACGGCGGCACCTCGGCCGGTGTGGCCGCGGCCGTGCAAACCCGGAAGATGGGCAAATCTGTGGTGGTCATCGAACCGACCCACCGGCTCGGCGGACTTACCACCGGCGGGTTGGGGCAGACCGACATCGGCAACAAGGCGGCGATCGGCGGCCTGGCTCGCCAGTTCTATCGCGACGTTCGCACGCACTATGACGATCCGGCCGCCTGGAATTGGCAGTCTCGCGACCAGTACATGGACAGCGGCCAGACGCGGACCTCGGCCGGCGAAGACGCCATGTGGACCTTCGAGCCGAGCGCCGCACTCAAGATCTACGACACGTGGGTGAAGGATCACGGAGTGGAGGTCGTCTACGGCGAGCGGTTGGATCGCGAGTCGGGCGTGGCGACGACTCGGTCGATTCCCTGGCGCATCGTGTCCATTCGCATGGAGTCGGGGCGGACGTTTCGCGCGAAGATGTTCATTGACGCGACCTACGAAGGCGACCTCATGGCGGCGGCCAGGGTAAGCTACGCGGTCGGGCGAGAGGCCAATTCACAATACGATGAGACCCTGAACGGGGTGCAGACGGCTCAAGCCCGCTATCATCAGTTCGTGCCGGGCGTCGATCCTTACGTCGAGAAGGGCAAGCCCGAAAACGGTCTGCTTCCGTTCCTCGATCCCGACGGACCTGGCGAGGAGGGATCGGGCGATCGGCGGGTGCAGGCCTACTGCTTCCGCATGTGCCTGACGGACCATCCCGACAATCGCATCCCCTTTCACAAGCCCGAGGGTTACGATCCGCTCTGGTACGAACTCCTTCTTCGTAATTTCGAAGCCGGCGAGGCGGGCATGCCCTGGATCAACTCGGCGATGCCCAACCGCAAGACCGACACCAATAATCGCACGGCCTTCTCGACCGACTTCATCGGCCAGAACTACGACTATCCCGAGGCGTCGTACGAACAGCGCGAGAGGATCCTGGCCCGGCACCGGCTCTACCAGCAGGGCTTGATGTGGACTCTGGCCAACCATCCCCGTGTGCCCGATCCGATTCGTAGCGAGGTCGCCCGCTGGGGCATGTGCCGCGACGAGTTCACCGAACGGAACGGCTGGCAGGACCAGCTTTACGTCCGCGAGGCGCGGCGGATGGTGAGCGATTATGTGATGACCCAGCACAACTGCCAGGGCCGCGAAGTGGCGGAGGATCCCGTCGGGCTGGGAGCCTACGGGATGGATTCCCACAACACCCAGCGTTACGTCAACGCGGAGGGCGAGGTGCGCAACGAGGGCGACGTCGAGGTCGGTGGATTCTCGCCCTATCCGGTCAGCTACCGCTCGATCATCCCCAAGGCCGGCGAGTGTTCCAACCTGCTCGTGCCAATCTGTCTTTCCGCATCGCACATCGCCTACGGGTCGATCCGCATGGAGCCGGTGTTTATGGTCCTCGGCCAGTCGGCCGCCACGGCCGCCGCTCAGGCCATCGAGCAGGATGTGGCGGTGCAGCAGGTCGACTACGCCCGGCTGCGCGAGCGACTGCTGGCCGACGGGCAGATTCTGGAGTGGACCGGACCCAACAAATCGGCCGGGCCTGTGGGGGTAGACCCTCAATCGCTGCCCGGAATCGCGGTCGACGACGACGAGGCGGAACTCGTAGGCTTCGATACCGCCGGGCGAGCGATCGGTCCGTTTGTCGCTGCCGGGTATCATCACGACGGCAATCAGGATAAAGGCCGGCAGACGGCTCGGTATCGCTTTGCGGTCGAGAAGTCAGGCCGGTACGAGGTGCGAATCGGCTATCCGGTCAACCCGAACCGGGCTACGAACGTCCCCGTCACGGTTCGCCACGCGGGCGGTGAGGCGAAGATCCAGGTGAACCAGAAGAACGTCCCGAAGATCGATCGGCTGTTCGAGCCCCTGGGAAGTTTCGAGTTCGCGCAGGGGCAAGAATATGACGTGACCGTTTCGAATGAGGGGACGGACGGCTACGTGGTGGTTGATGCGGTGCAGGTTGTGGCGGTGGAAGAATAGGGAAAGCGGTTCTCGGATACACGTGGCGAACACTACTATCTATTTTGACGGGGATGACATGCGGCTCTTCCTCGATGACGCAGGACGGATCGAATTGCCGACGTCTGTGCAGACGCAGCTCGGAATCAAGCCGGGGGATGAACTCGTCTTGGAAGTCCTTGATGGTCAACTCGTCATCAGTCCGTTACACCTTGCGGGCGGGCTCACCTGGAAAGGAGATGTGCTCGTCCACGAGGGGACTTCCGAAGGTTCAGAAGCTCAGACGATCGAAGGTCTTCGTCGAGAGCACCTCCTGCAGCAGGCAAATGAGGGATTCGCGGCCTTGCGTGCCGATTCGGATGCGTGGAGAGAAGAGCAGGAGGAACGCTCTTACTGGTTGTGACCGAATCGCCCGGCAATTCGCAGCCCCCCCGTTTCTGCCATCGGGGTCCTTGACCAATCGCGATCCAGCCGTAAACCTAAGGGTTTGCTGGCGGCCGGGTTCTCGCGTTCTTGCCGGTCGCCCGCTGTCTGGCTTTCTGTTGCGACTCTTGCTGAAAAGGTGCCCCGAAATGTCGTCTCCCCCCGTCAAACGTGCCTTGATTAGTGTTAGCGACAAGCTGGGCCTGGCCGGATTCGTCCGGGGGCTCGTTCAGGCGGGGGTGGAGATCTACAGCACGGGCGGGACCCGAGCCCACCTGGAGAGTGAGGGGATACCGGTCGTTGACGTGGCCGCCTATACCGGATTCCCGGAGATGATGGACGGGCGGCTCAAGACGCTTCACCCCCTGGTCCACGGGGGGATCCTCTGCCGCCACGATAACCCGAGCGACATGCAGGCGCTCGGCGAGCACGGGATCAAGACCTTCGAACTGGTTGTGGTCAACCTCTACCCGTTCCAGCAGACCGTCGCCCGGGAGGGAGTCACCGAGGAAGAGGCGATCGAGAACATCGACATCGGCGGCCCTACCATGGTGCGGGCCGCGGCCAAGAACCACGCTTTCACGACGATCGCCACCAACCCGGGCCAGTATTCGGAGATTCTCCAGCAGATTGCCGCCGACGGTTGCACGACGCTCGAACTGCGGAAGAGGCTGGCCGGTGAGGCCTTCGACCACACGGCCAAGTACGACACGGCGATCGCCGCCTACTTCGCCGGATTGAGGACCGAAGGCTCCTTCCCTGGGCACCTGTCGATCGGGCTTTCGCGAAAGGCGGTGCTCCGCTACGGCGAGAACCCGCACCAGCAGGCCGCCCTGTATGCCAAGGCCGAATCGCCGGCGGCCAACCTGGTTTCGGCCATCCAGCTCAACGGCAAGGAGCTTTCGTACAACAACCTGCTCGACCTGGACAGCGCCCTGGGAATCGTCCGTGGCTTCTCCGAGCCGGCTGCTTCGGTCATGAAGCACAACAACCCTTGCGGCGCCGCGGTGGGCGATACGTTGGCCGAAGCGCTCGCGAAAGGCATGGAAGGCGACCCGCTCAGTGCTTACGGCTCGGTGATCGGGTTGAATCGCGTGGTCGACGCCGACACGGCCGAGGTGCTGGCCAAGCCGGGGCTGTTCGTCGAGGCCGTCGTGGCTCCCGATTTCACCGATGAGGCCCTGGAGATCCTCAAGACCAAGCCCAAATGGAAGGCGAATGTGCGGCTGATGAAGGTGGGGAATCTGGGTGCGTCGCCCGAGCGTTGGGTGTTCCGCTGTATCGAAGGGGGCGTGCTCATGCAGGAGGCCGACGTCGCTGCCGACCCGGAGGCCGACTGGACCGTTGTCACCGAGACGCAGCCGGCCGAGGCCCAGATGGCCGACCTGCGTTTTGCCTGGGACATCGTTCGCTTCGTCAAGTCGAACGCCATCGCCGTCTGCAAGGACCGCATGCTCCTCGGCGCCGGCGCCGGCCAGATGAGCCGCGTCGACTCGGTCGAAATCGCCATAAGCAAGGCGGGCGATCGCGTGAAGGGGGCCGTGCTCTCCTCCGACGCGTTCTTCCCCTTCCCCGACTCGATCGAGCGTTGTGCCCAGGCCGGGATCACCGCCGTCATCCAGCCCGGCGGTTCGAAACGCGACCCGGAAGTGATCGAGGCCTGCAACAAGCTGGGCGTTCCGATGATCTTCACCGGCCGGCGGCACTTCAAGCACTGATCCATGCCCACCATTCTCGATAAGATCGTCGCCACGAAACGTGAAGAAGTTGCCCGGGCGAAGGCGAGCGTGCCGCTTGCCGATCTCGAGGCACGCCTGGATGCTGCGCCGCCCGTGCGAGACTTTTTTGCCGCGCTGACGGAGCCGCCGGAGATCAGCCTGATCGCCGAGGTGAAGAAGGCGAGCCCGTCGAAGGGCGTTATTCGCGAGGATTTCCATCCGGTCGAAATCGCCACGACCTACGAGCGGCACGGGGCCGCTTGCATCAGCGTTCTGACGGACGAGCAGTATTTCCAGGGCAGTCTCGAGTACCTCAAGGCGATTCGAGCGGCCGTTGGAATCCCCGTTCTGCGGAAAGACTTCATCATCGATCCCTATCAGGTGGTCGAAGCGCGGGTTGCCGGGGCCGACGCCGTTCTGCTGATCGCCGAATGCCTTGCCGACGAGCAGCTCGGGTCGCTCCACGACCGGATCGTCTCGCTGGGAATGACTCCGTTGGTGGAACTCTACGATCCGGCCAATCTGTCGCGTGTGGTGGACGCCGGCGCCCGACTGATCGGCGTGAACAATCGCAATCTTCACACCTTTGAGGTCGATATCGACCACACGTTGCGGCTGCGAGAGCAGATTGCCGCCGATCGCGCCGTGGTCGGCGAGAGCGGCATCCGGACTCGAGCCGATGCCGAACGTCTCCAGGCTGCCGGCGTAGCTGCGATGCTTGTGGGGGAGACGTTGATGCGCGAGCCGGATATCGCGGCGGCCGTGGATCGTCTGTTGGGGCGGTAAGGCCGGTGGTGTTTCCGACCGCGTGGGCGAGCAAGTCGCTACTTGGCCCGAAGCTTCTTCGCCACCGTCGCCAGGCGATGTCCCAGTAAACGGGCGCCCTCCAGTTCCTTCTCGCTGACGCCCGGGTCCAGGGGACCGGTCATGGCCGAAGCGCCGGGCTCACCCCAGATATCTTCGCCTTCGGCATCCTGATAGAGCGGTCCCGCCACAATCATGCGATTGTTGATCATGAACAGGAGCAGGGAGACGACGACGAACTCCTTGCCGGCGGTCTGGCCTCCGCCCGTGCTGAAGGCGCCGCCCACCTTGTCGGTGAAGTCGACCTTCCACTTCCAGTTCCAGTCGTCGATCACGACCTTCATCTTGCCGGGGATATTGGCGAAGTAGGTAGCCGCTCCCAGGGCGATCGCGTCGGCCGCCTCGAGATCTTCCTTGGTGACTTCTTCCACCTTCTTGATCGTCACAGCCGCGCCCGGCACCTGTCTCGCACCTTCCGCGACGCCTTGGGCGAACTGTTCCGTATTCCCCCGCAGCGAGTAGTAGGCCACCAGGACCCGCACTGCGGGTGGCTGCTGGACGTCGTTCTTCTCTGCCGCCGCCACATAGGAGGGCGTGACGAGGAGCAGGGCTGTCAGTGCTGAGATCCAGATTCTTTTGTGGTGGCGTCTCATGGGATTACTCCTGAGGTTGATCGGGCTTTTTGGGCGGGGCTCCAAGGGAGAATCGGCACTTCTCCGCCGGGCCTCATTATAGGCAAGCTGATAAACCCACATACCTACGGCTCGTATACAACCGTGTTCTCATCCCAGTCGATGGACTTGATCTGTTCCAGAGAGAGATCGGAGATGGGGGGCGCAAACTCATCCTGAAACCAGATGATCACCACGAAGGATTCCAGCTTGCCCTCACACGTACCAAACTGCCCGATGCAGGCAACCATGGGTAGCCATTCAGAAACCCACCCACGTCGCCGATGTGAATCCATATCGCCCGGCTCTCGCAGATACGATCGACGTGGAGGTTCAATTACAACAACAGATTGGTCAAGAATGTGACACAAGTTTGCGGCGATTGTGACAAAGCGTTTGATAGTCATGTCGTTTGTTTCTGATGTCGGACTCCCTAGCATAAGCCCGCGATAAGTAAGTTCCTGATGAAGTACCTCCAGGATGATCTCTCTGCCGCAATTCAAGCGAATCGAACAGTGGCAGGGCCAGATGCTGTCGTATTCGAGGTTCATCTCCTGTGTGCCTCCATAGCGTTCCGGAAGAACGAAGCAGTGGTATCGCCTACGGACTGGCCGTAAACCCATCCAGATAGAACACCGTCTTCTTCGTTGCGTTGCTCATCAGGCCGATCCAGTTCACCTTGAAACATTCGGGGTTGGCAAACGGCAGATCGCGCCAGACGCGAGGGTCGCCCGTAGACGACGTGACCCGGAGAGTCCAGCGACTGCCGGCGGTTTCGGACAGGTCGGCGATGATCTCGAACTTGTGCCACTCGCCCGAAGGAAGGTCTTCCTTGATCCCGCCGGGCAGTTCGAGCTTGCCGTCGCGGATAATGAAGCGGGGGCCGATGATGTAAGGCGGTTTTGTCGTGTAGTCGCGCCACTCGAAATTGAGGTAGACGCCCGGTTCGGTGCGGAGGTCGAAGGAGTTGTAGACCCGGCCTTCGGCGTAGTTCATGCCGCGGAAGACATAGTGGGGATTGTAGGCCGCTCGCAGGCCCTCGGCGTCGACGATCTTGACGCACTGCTTGCCGCTGGCGGCCGTTTCGTCGGTGACCACGATCGCGTCGCCCTTCCCTTCCACGTGCAGTTCGCCGCCCGACGGGGCCTCACCGGCCTTATAGCGCTCGAAGTCGTCGCGGATCACCAGCGGCGGCGGCTCGGGGGCGATCTTCAAGGGTGGGAAAGTGGCCGAGTTGGCCTTGGCGATCCACGCCGGGTCGCCATACACGCCCGCCTTGGTATAGTCGAAGGGCTTGAAGCCGAGCTTCAAGGCCGGTGAATCATCGGCCAGGTGGAAATCGAGTGCAGCCGGATTCTTGAATTTGGGGTCGGCGACGATCGAGCCGTCGTCATGCCCGGCCGCCTGCCACTCGGCCAGAGTCTTACCGGCAAAATCGAAGGGTTCGCCCGCCGCCTGCCAGTAGCAGTTGTTGCGGGTGATGCTGCGTACCTGGTTCCAGCGGCTGGAGAGGAGCGTGCCGGTGTCCCAGTAGACGATGTTGTTCTCGAAGGTGAACGACAGATGGTCTTCCACCCGAGTGGCCTGGAGTTGCTGTTCCTTGCTGAAGGCGAGGATGTTATTACGGACGATGTTCTCCCGCCCGTAGTGCTGGTGGAACCCGCCGGATTTGACGCGGTAGACGAGGTTGTTTTCGAAGAGGATGTTCGAGCTGCCCTCGTCGGTATAGAGACCCCAGCCGCCGTAGGTGTAGGCATAGACGTCGTGGAACACGTTATTCACCACTTGCGTGCCTTCCGAGGGGCCGAGCGTGTAGATGCCGCCCATGTCGCTGAGAACGCCCCAGCCGATGTGGTGCACGTGGTTGAAAGCGATGCGATTCCGCTTGGCCAGGCTGTTGCTGTAGCCCCAGCGCCAACCGGCCGAGATGCCCGTGTAGTAGTGGTCGGCGATCTCGTTGTGGGTCACTGCGTTGTCGGGACTGTGCCCGATCCACACGCCGACGGCGCAGGGGAAGATCCGCCCGCCGCCGCGGATGATGTTGTTGTCGACGGTGATGTGGCTGGTGTACTCGGGTTCGGTGGCGGAAATGTCTCCTTCGCCGATCCGCACGCCGCCGGCGCCGGAGTCGTGGAGATAACAGCGTGCAAGCGTGCAGTTTCGGCAACCCTTGCGGAACCAGACGACGTAGGTGCCCACGTGGCCGAACTCGCAGTCTTGGATGGTCACGTTCCTCGCCCCGTCGGCCATGACGACGGCCTCGATCGGCGAGGCGGCCTGGGCGGCCTCGAATCCGCCGGGCGGGGTGATCCACTGGGCATGGCGGAAAGCCAGTCCCTTGAAGCGGACATGGTCGACGAACTTGCCGGCGGCCGGATCGCCTTGAATCAGCAGGAACCGATCGACGACCGGGGCGACGACCTCGGCCTTGGTCATGTCCTCACCCGGCAGCGGGCGGTAATGGAGCGTGCCGTCGCGACCGAGAAACCACTCGCCGGGCGCGTCGAGCGCGACGAGGAAGTTCTCCAGGTGATAACGGGTGTTACGAGTCCAGGCGTTCCACGACTTCATTCCCCGGCCGCTGGTGATCAGAGCCTGTTGCTGCGGGTCGAGGGCGTCGATGAACCGGCGGGTGTTGTCCCATTTGTGGTAGACCATGAAATTGACGTCGCGCAACGCCTCGGGTGAGAGGTCGGCGAGAACGCGGAAGTCGTCCGGCCGCATGACGACGGTTTGCCGGGCCTGCTTGTGCTGCCTGGGCGAGCCGGCCTCGATCACCTCTTCGTAGACGTCCTGGATGTAGAAGTAGAACTCGTTGGGCGTGCGCGCCCGGGTGGCACGGCGGCCGTTGACGAAGAGTTGCTCGAAGTACCAGTCACCGGCGGCCACCTCGGGGATCTTCGTGGTCCAGACGCCGTCGGGCCCTTCTTTCCATCCCTCGACGGTACGACCGCCGCAGAAGACGGGCGTTGCGCCCGGTTCGGCCTCATAGGAGATCGGCGCCTCGGCCGTGCCGCTGTCCTGCGGCTGGAGAACGAACGGCTCGGCCAGGGCATAACGGCCGTCGGCCACGACCACGCGAACGGGGCCGCTCAACTTGCCCGTGGCCTTGAGGGCTCGGACGGCGTCGCGAGCTTGCTCCAACGTGGCAAACGGTGCGGCTTGTGTGCCCGGGTTGCCGTCGCTGCCGGCGGGTGCGACGTAGAAATCGGCGGCCAAAGTCGTTGAGACAACGAGCAGAAGGGAAAGAGCGAGCATCGAGCGAAACATGGTGAATCTGCTCCAGGCGGGGATTGGCGAGCGGGGACGACTGAGAAAGACGCCGATAGCCGTTGGGCTTGCCCAACGCTTGGCGGAAATCGCAGCAATACTGGACAGCGCCAACGAACCAAAGTCATTGCAGTATGCTCGTTTAACGCCCAGCCGCAGGCGCCGGCTGGAGTACGGACGGTCAGGCCAAGCCGCCGGCGCCTACGGCTGGGCGTTAAACGATTCTGTCGCCACGTCTTCAGTTTCGTGGCAATCCACGAGTGGCCCTGTCCAAAGCGGTTTGCTTCAGAATAGCGTCGGAGAAGGAGGCAAGGCAAGACTCTCAAGGTTGAATCCGGTGACTGGACGGACTCTCCATCTCGATCGTCGTGGAGTGCCGTTCCGTGGATGTGCGAGGTAACCCAAGCGGCCACCTGGTTGACGCTACCAGCCGGGATGGATTCGTTCACCGCCGGCGATGGTAATGAGGGCCCGGATTTCCGAGGCGGGGAGAGTATTGGGGAGGAAATGAACGCTGCCGTCGGCACAGGCAACGTTGGCGCCATTCGGGTGGTGTGAGGAGATACAGACACCAATCGTGGCGTTGATGCCGCGCATGGCCTGACTCAAGGTCAGGTCTCGTGGTTCCATCCAGTGGATGTTCGAATTGGCGATTTCCGCGAGCATTATCGTTTCCGACGGACTGTCGACGACGTCGTCGAGGCGTGGGCACTTACCTTCGATCCATCCGGTTTCTTCTCCGGTAATCAAGACATAGCTGGTATATGTCGTGTCTCCGCGCGGATCGGCTGGGCAGCAGAAGACCGGCAGGGCGATGGAAGCGAGAGAGCGATTCTTGGGGCTGTCCCACGGTTCGCTGAGGTCATATTTCCTGTAAAGCGCATCCTGCTCCACAAATGGCAGGATTAGCACTCGCCAACTGTGTACGGGCTTGGCATTCTCGTCTGCGATGAAGGCGGGCGGGAAGCTGCCGTAGGCATCGTGGTAACTCAGAAGACCGACCGCAATCTGCTTCAGGTTGTTGCTACACTGGGTTCTTCGGGCTACGACTCGCCCGTAAGGTGGGAACGCAGGAAGAAGGAGCAGAACGATGACTGCAAGGACCATGTAAACACCCAGCAGCGGTTTGGCGTACCTACACGTCGCAGGATCGTAGCACCCAAGGAGCAGCAACGCGGCCGGAATGGTCAGTGCTGTAGCCAAGCACCCCCCCAACACCCAAATGGCCAGGGCGAAGTAGACAACTATGAGCAGGGGCAAGGCGAGAAGCGATCGCAAGCCGAACTGATAGGGTTCGTTGGTCGGTGGGGAAGGTTCCGTTTGCGGTTGGTCGGTCATCGATCCGCGTTTCCCGTTTCGCGTTCAAACGTGGTGCTTGATCACTGCTCGTCGCGATGCACCGTCCCCGGCGAAAACGCCGGTAGGCAAACTGCGATGTATTCGGCGCCTTCCGGATCGGGGGTGCTGTAGCGAGTCCATTGGCCGGCCGGAGCGATGACGGCCTGACCGGCACGGACCTCGGTGACTCCCTCGTGGGATTCCACGTGAAGTATCCCGCGAAGCACCACCGTGTACTCGTCGAACTCGGGAGTCTGCCCCGGTTCGACCCAGCCGCTGGGGCTTCTCATGCGGGCGATGCTCAGGCACTCGGTCTGCGAGTTCACCCGCCCGATGAATTCTTCGATCTGCTTGGGCTTGTTGCCCGCTGCCCGGACGATGGTTGGGGTCTCAATCAGACGAGGCATCGCAGTTTCTCGCGTAGCCAAAGTGTCATGTTGAATCGCTGGGAGTCCGATGGGCGTAGTGTAACGACCCGGAGCGAGGACGCCAATTGGCGGCTTGAATCGGCGGCACGGTTTTCGTAGGATGCGTGACCGAAGGCGGGCGATCTTCCCGCGTGTGCTCGTTCGTTGTCTCATCGAAGTCCAAGGAGCCCGAATCATGTCGGACATCACTCTGGAGCAGGCCCAGAACGCTGTTGCCGCCGCGCTTGGCAAAGCCATCGCTATTGAGACGAAGATGAACATCGCCGTGGTCGACGCCGGCGGGAACCTCAAGGCCTTCGCACGAATGGACGGCGCCTGGCTCGGTTCGATCGACATCTCGATCAAGAAGGCCCGGACGGCCCGTTTCTTCGACATGAACACGGGTGACCTCGGGGGACTTTCCCAACCGGGCGGGCCGTTGTACCAGATCGAGGTGTCGAACGGCGGCCTGATCACCTTCCCGGGCGGAGTGCCCATCAAGAACGGTGCCGGCGAAGTCATCGGTGCGATCGGCGTTTCGGGGAGCGTCGTCGAAGACGATCACGCGGTGGCCGTCGCTGGAGCCGAGGCGGTGAGGTGACGAGGTGCGATGACGAAACGTTGCGAGAAGGAATAGGAGCACTGGCGATACGATCTCGGTGTCAGCACCCCAGTATTCCATCATTCCACCGTTCCATCACCCCACGTCGCAGCGTTCACTCCTCCCTGACGTTGAAGCAGTAGAGATTGTCGTCGTAGCGGAGGTAGAGCCGGCCGCCGATGACGACGGGATGGGCCCAACTGGTGCCTTCGCCTTCGACGCGGAACTCGCCGCGCATTTCCAGGCCCGACGGCGAGCAGGTTGCGAGTCCCGCCCGCCCGCCTCTTTCTCCGAAGAGGTAGAGCATTCCATCGGCAAAGCAGACGGAACCTTTCCCGACCGCTCGTTCCTGCCAGACGGTTTGTCCGGTGGCCAATTCGATGCAGGACCAGCCATTGTCGTTGTTGCCGTAGATGTGGCCTTCGTGGATGACGTAGCCCCCGTGGTGGGAAACCATGTCTTTCGTGGTCCAAGCCTGCTGGGCGGCGACGCGACCCCGCCCGCCTTCGAGCTTCATGCAGATGCCCCCCTTGCCGTATCCCACCGCCCAGAACACGTAGCCGTCGGCGGCGGCGGGCGTGGGGCAACTGGCCGTGTTACCGCTGGCGAAGGGGTTGCTGAAGAGGGCCCGGCCGTTTCGGGCGTCGACGCCGACCAGCCCGCCGTGGGTTCCTGCCGCGACGATCGGTACCCCGCCAAACTCAAAGGCGATGCAGGAACTGTATTGCGCCGCGGCCTTGAATCCGCCGCTTGACCACATCGGTCGGCCGGTCGACTTGTTCAGAGCGACAATGCACTTCTCGCCGCCGGGCGTGATGACGGCCATTTCGCCGAGAATCAGCACCGACTCGGCATAGCCCCATTCGGGCGGGCTGCCGCCGAAGTCTTTCATATGGGCGGACCACCGTTTCTGCATGCTCTTGGTATCATAGCACCCAACCAAGCCGTTGCCCGAGATAAGGTAGAGGTTCCCCTCGTTGATCGTCGGCGTCGATCGGCCACCCGGGTAGTTCTTGGTCCAGGCCATGTCGTGGGGTACCTGGGTGACGCGTTTCCCCTCGTCGTCGAAGACGGAGATGACCAGCCGTTCGTCGATCTTGCCCGTGGCGTAGACCTTGCCGTCGACGACGGCCACGGATGAGTAGCCGGAGCCGATTCCCCGGGCGTGCCACAGCAGCGGTGGTCCGCCTTCGGGCCAGCTCTTCATCAGTCCTGTATCGGGCGATTTGCCGTCGCGATTGGGGCCGCGCCAGCCGGGCCAATCGGCCGCAGTCGAGGGTGCGGGTTCCGGGGCCGCCGACTTAGGTTCGGGTTGGGGCTTCGGTTCGAGTCGTCGTTCGGCGCGTCGCCGCCGTGCCACCTCGGCAACCACGTAGTCGCGATCGGCGTCGCTCAGCCGATCGACGGCAACGACCAGATGCGATCCGTCGGGGCGCTGCAACTGGACCTTGCCATCGGCAAAGGCGACCATGGCCGCCTCGATGGTGAATTGGCCCGAAGCGTCGGTCCAGGTACGAAGCTTGCCGAGTTCCGACCCGGTTGCAGAGTCTGGTTCGGCCGCGAACAGGGGACTGGAGAAGGAGACGGCGACTGTCAGGCACAGGGGCAACAGCAGTAGACGGCGATACACGGCCAAGGCTCCGAGAACGCGGGATTTCTGAGAGAGAAGGACCGACTTTCCATCATGGACCGAGAGAAGAGGTGGCGGCTACCCCTCTGTAGGGTGGTGCATTGTGTTGGGGATGGCGAAACGTCGGTTGACTTGCCCGGACACCTCAACGATCATTCTTCCATTACCTGAGGATCGTGAATTGTGACCGTCGAGGCCTCATGAACTACTTCGCCCACGCCTTACCCTTTCTGGATAACCCCTATTTTGCCACGGCCACGGGTATCCCCGACTGGCTTACGGTGGTCGATCGCAAGGTGCGAATCAGGCGCAAGCACGTGGCGCCGTTCCTGGACGACGATTGCCCCGAAATAGCGGCTGTCGCGGGCGGTGTGCTGCAGCACCTGCGCGACGACGCCCGGTTCCACGAGACGCGGGCATTTGCCGAGCTGTCGATCGAACTGACGGTGATGGCCCGGGATGAGCTTGGGGCCGACTCCGGGTTTCGGCCGGCGTTTCTGGGGCACCTGCTGGTCGAATTGCTGTTGGACGCCGCCCTGATCGACGCGCACCCGGACCGGTTAGACGCTTATTACGAGGTGTTGGGCCAGGTGGATGCCACGGTGATTGAGGAGGCGGTGAACCGCATGGCGCCCAGGCGGACGGAGCGTCTGGCGTGGATGTTGGAGCGATTTCGCACGACCCGTGTCTTGTCGGACTACGCCGAGGATGGGAGACTGTTCGTACGGTTGAACCAGGTGATGGGCCGCGTGGGGCTGAACCGGTTGCCGGAGACATTCTGCCGCATCCTTCCCGAGGCACGCCGCAAAGTGGCGTTCCGGCGGGAAGAGTTGCTGGAGGGGATACCGGCGACGGACGGCGTCTGACCACAGATACTTTTTTGGGAGACTAAGGACATGCAATTCGGATTCAACTTGCTGATGTGGACCGACACGCTCAACGACGCGGCCTTGCCGTACGCGGACAAGATGAAGGAGATCGGCTTCGACGTCGTGGAGGTCCCGGTCTTCGATCTGGACAACATGGCCAACTACGAGAAGTGGAACAAGCGTTTCGATGAACTGGGCCTGGTGCGGACCGGTACGGCGATTCGGGGGCCGGCGGAGAACATGATCAGCTCCGACCCGGCCATTCGCAAGGCGGGAATCGAGGCGAACAAGAGGAACCTCGATTGCTGCGCCGCCCTGGGCTGCAAGACCATGGCCGGGCCGTTTCACTCGGCCCTGGGCGAGTTTAGCGGTCAGGGGGTGACGGAGGACGAGTGGAAATGGGGCGTGGAAGGCATGCGGGAAGTCGCCGAGCATGCTGCCAAGGTGGGTGTGACCCTGGGGCTCGAGTACGTCAACCGCTTCGAGTGCTACTTCCTCAACACGGCGGCCGACGGTGCCCGGTTCGTCAAGGAGGTCGATCATCCGTCGTGCGGCATGATGTACGACACGTTCCACGCCCACATTGAGGAAAAGAACATTCCCAATGCCATCCGGGCCTTGAAGGATTGCCTGGTCCACGTCCACATTTCCGAAAACGACCGGAGCACGCCCGGCAAGGGGAACGTCCGCTGGCCGGAGAACTTCGATACGCTCAAGGAGATCGGCTACGACGGGATCATGGTGGTGGAGGCCTTCGGCCTGGCGTTGGAGAAGCTTGTGGCCGCCACCAAAATATGGCGGAAGATGTACGAGACCGAGGAGCAACTTGCCGCCGACGCCTTGGCCTTCATGAAGTCGGAAGTGGCCAAACGCTGGTAGGTTCGCGTGCCCTGGGGTCCGGCCCGGTTGGGAGTTTCCGCCTGGTTCCCAAGTCGTCCGGCTTGGGAACCGGGAACATCCCTTTTTCGTCCAGTTCCGGCTGTCTCTCTCGCCAAGCCCGGACTATTCTGGAATGATCGCTCCGCGGCGACGAACCAGAGGCCTTTCCGCCGCGTAAGGTACTTGGTTCAGGAGAAGAACGGTCGCGTTGCGCGCCGCGGGGCACTTTTTCTACACCCAGCGGGGAGTGTTTGTTGCCCCCGTGCTGGTGGATTCCTCCTGGCTTTCCGACAAGGTAGCTGCTTACGATGCTAGAACTCCGTGACGTCAAGAAGTCCTTTACACTACCCGACGGCACGCCGCTCCATGTGCTCGATATCGAGGAATTTCAGGCGGGAGCGGGCGAGCAGATTGTGATCGTCGGCCACAGCGGCTGTGGAAAGACCACGCTGCTCCATGTGATTGCCGGGATCAGCCGCCCGGATTCGGGACGCGTGGTGATCGACGGGTGGGATACGACGGTTCTTTCCGAAGCCGATCGCGACCAGTTTCGCGCGGCGAAGATCGGTTACGTTTTCCAGACTTTCAACCTTCTGCCTGCCTTCTCGGCTCTGGAGAACGTGATGATCGGCATGGCCTTCGCCGACGGACGGGCCGACCGCGACCGTGCCCTGATGTTGCTGGACCGGGTCGGGCTGAGCCATCGCCTGACCCACAAGCCCGCTCAACTCTCCGTGGGAGAGCAGCAGCGCGTGGCGGTCGCCCGGGCCATGGCCAATCGGCCTAAGGTCCTCTTGGCCGACGAACCCACGGCCAATATCGACTCGGGCAACCAGCAGCAGGTGATCGACATGCTTCGCGGGGCCTGCCAGCAGGAGAATGTGGCGCTGTTGCTGGTGACCCATTCTCCGGAAGTGGCCAAGCAGTTCGACCGGGTCGAGCGGCTCGAAGAAATCAATCGCGTCTTGGTATCAAACCGAGACTAGCCTGAGGCGGCGCAAGAAAACGCCGACATCCGTGACCACTATCGACTAATCGTTGTTGCTCGGTGAAATCGCAATGAATCTCTGGAAAATCGCGCTTCGCAGCGTTCAGCATCGCCGTCTGGCTTCGGGCTTGACCGCCCTCTCGATCGGTTTGGGCGTTGCCTTGGTGGTGGGCGTTATGGTGATCCATGGCGTCGTTTCCCACACGTTTCGTCGGAGCGGCGAAGGTTACGACCTGATCGTTGGGGCCAAAGGCAGCCGGCTGGAAATGGTACTCAACACGGTCTACCACATTGGGAAACCGGTCGGCACAGTTCCCTACGAATACTACAAGGAGTTCGAGTCGGGCCGGTTCGCGGGGGACGTGGAGTTGGCCGTCCCCTGCTGCATGGGCGGGAACTACAAGGGCTTTCGGGTGGTCGGCACGACTCCCGACATGTTCGACGAGATCCCCTTCCCCAGTCGCAGGATCGATAACGACCTGAGTGAACTGGCAACCGACGAAGAACGGGAAGAGGCACGCCGGCGAGAACAGGACAAGTTTGCTGACAGCAAGGGCCTGTTTTCCGAGGGGGAGAACTTTGGTTGGGGCGACTATTTTGGCGGCGTGGTTGGCGCCACCGTGGCACGAAAGACCGGACTGAAGGTGGGCGACAAGTTCAGGCCGGTTCACGGTTTCGACGCCGAGCAGGGCGAAGAACACGACGAATTCGAGGTCGTAGGGGTCCTTAGGCCGACGGGCACCGCCAACGATCGGGCCTTGTTCATTAACATTGAAGGGTTTTGGCAGATCCACGAACACGGCCACTACGACGAATCGTTGGACGTTCTTCCGGGAGAGAATGCCAGCGCGGAGAAACCGGACAGTGCCGACCATGCCGATGCGAACGTGGTGCCCGGCCACGATGAGGCCGAGCACGACCATGCGGCGAAGGAGGAGGAACCGGATCACCAGGCAGACGACGGGCACGATCATGCTGACGAAGCCGGCGCCGGACACAACCATCCCCATGACGGAGAGGACGGCCCGGACCACGCAGAGAATGGGGGCGACGACGAAGCGGATCACGAACACGGGGCGGGCGACGGTCACAACCATGCCTTTGAGGGCGAAGCGGGGCACGACCATGATCACGACCACGGCCACGATCACGGACGCCAGGTGACGGCGATCCTGGTACGGACGAACGAGAAACAGATCGCCCGGGCCATGGCCCTGCCCAAAATCATCAATCAGGAGGGAGATGCCCAGGCCGCTATGCCGGCGGAAGAGGTCACCCGCCTGCTCGAGGGAATCGTCGGGAACATCCAGGCGGTGTTGTTGGTATTTGCCGTAATGATTGTCATCGTGGCTGGGATCGGCATGATGGTCAGTATCTACAATTCGATGAGCGAACGCCGCCACGAGATCGCGGTCATGCGGGCCCTCGGTGCCCGGCGGACGACGGTCATGTCGATCATCCTGTTGGAATCGATTTTGCTTTCTCTTGGCGGCGGCATTATCGGATTGGTGTTGGGGCACAGCTTGATCGGTTTGCTGGCACCGCAGATCATGGAACATACGGGTGTGGTGGTCCACGCTCTGCAGTTCCAGGCTGCCGAGTTGATCCTGATTCCCGGCCTGGTCTTCATGGCGTCAATCGTGGGCTACCTGCCCGCGGTGATTGCCTACCGAACGGAAGTTGCCGAATCCCTTTCCGAATAGAAGACGTCCGCTTGCCTCGTTAGGCTGTCAGTTATCCCCGCCGGCAGGCGGGAGGCGAACGCTTGGAGACGAAATATGGGCTCGGAATTCCGAGAACAACTCAGGGGCACCTATCACGATTACGAGAAGGATTACGGGCAAGATGCGCCCGTGCTCTACCAGGCAATCAATCCCCTCTCGGTCGGCAGCGTGGTCGTGGGGTGCCTGTCCGCCCTGTCTTTCTTCCACTGGGGGTTTCTGTTTCTGCCGCTTACCGGAATCCTGCTCGGTGCGGCGGCCCTGGTGAACTTTGCCCGAGCCGAGGGAGCGAGAGTTGGCGTCTATCTGTCGTGCGCCGGCATTGGGCTGTCGTTGCTGCTGGGCGTGGGGCTCTACGGCCTGTCGGTCTACCGCTACTACCACATGACGCCGCCGGGATATCTGCTGGTTGACTACAACCTCCTGGAATCGAACGATCCGAACAAGCCCTTTCCCGATACCGCTTTGGAATTGGAAGGCCAGCGGGTCTTCGTTCGTGGTTACATGTACTCATCCCGCCAACAGACGGGCCTGAGGTCGTTCGTGATGTCGAGAGACAACGGTGTTTGTCCGTATTGCCTCCCCAATCCCAAGATCACCGACCAGGTCTTTGTCGAACTGGCCGGGGATCGTGAGGCGGCCTACACAACGCGCCTGATCGGGGTCGGCGGGGTCTTCTCGGTGAAGCTTGACGATCCCAAAAAGAAATACGGCGGAGTTGTCTATCACATCGAGGCAGACTACCTGCGATAGTCTCGCCGGACCCTAGTTCACCACCGCCAGAATCTCGCTTTCGGTGATGATCAGCAGTTCTTCGCCGTCGATCTTCACGTCGGTGCCGGAATACTGCGAGAAGAGGACTCGATCTCCCTCGGAGACCTGGTGATTGGCCCGGACGCCGCTCGGCAGGAGGCGGCCGTCCCCGACGGAAAGAACACGGCCCTGTTGGGGCTTCTTCTGAGCGGAATCGGGAAGAACGATCCCGCCCGGCGTGGTCGGTTCATTGTCGAGACGTTTGACAATAACGTTCTCGCCTAAGGGCACCAATTTCATGGTTTGGGGCACTCCGGAAGATGCCACACAAGCTTTGGGGCAAAGCGCGGATTGTCCCACGAGGGGAGGAGTATGGCAAGGCGGTTTGAGGCAGGCGGACGGAAAAAATCTGCCTGCATTCCTCCCATGTCCCCAGAAACAAAGAATTTCCGATTTCTCAGAAAAAAAGAGCTTGAAGAGCTGGCGGAAACCGGTAGACTCAGGCATCAGGGGACGAACGTTCCCCCCAGAATTGGGCAGCGCGGCGGTTTTGCTGCCCCAGATGCGCATCGATGAATCTTCAACGCGGCCAGCCTGCATGACCACCGACTGGTCCGAGGCCGTTGAGCTACCCGCAGGCTCCGGCAAACGGCAACTTTGAGTTCAGCAGCCTTGTATTCGGGCAGTCTTTGGCTGGAACCGGTCGTGATCCAGGCGCACGTAAGAGTGGTCCCGGCGTCGGAACGGCTGCTACCCAAGCTTCGTTAGGGGGGTTGTGCCGAGTCCGGCGTTTAGGGTCTTTCTACTCTCCCGGGTCCCGCCCCCGGCGGTGCGCAAGCCGACCGTGGCAGGCTGGCCGCTCTTTTTTCTTGATCTCTCCCCTCTAGCACCTCTAGCGGCACTGAATATTGGGTGGCACGCTCAGAGCGTAGCGATGGACGTGGTGACCTGACGATCCACGCCCATCGCTACGCTCTGAGCGTGCCACCCGTGAATAATCCGCGTTGACGGTCCCTCCGTGACCAGCCAGCCTCCAGCTTTCTGCGACGTTACGGCTTTGCGTGGGAGCGAGTGCGCATGATATCCTATGTCGAATGTGGTCAACAACGTCTGGGGCTGGCGTATGTGATAGACTCTGCACAGTCGTCTGCGTCAGATGGTTTTTGACAACGGGAGTCCCTATCGACCTTCAGGAGCCACGTGCGGCGCCAATTACTTTGGAGACATTTCATGCAGCGTTTGACGAAATCACTGGCATTCTGTGGAGCTTTTGCGGCCTGGGCGATCGTCAGCCTGGCGGCCGAGGTTGACACTTCCCAACTCAAACCGTTCGGACCGGAGATGGAAGGATTCCGCAAGCCGCAACGTGAAACCCGGATGCTGGTCGACGGCCTCCTCTGGATCGACGCGGAGGATTTCGCCGAATACGGCGGTTGGCGGTTTGAAACCCAGTTTGTCTACAACATGGGTTCGCCATACCTTCTGGCCGGCGGCACGGGAACGGCTGTTGCCGACGCCCAGACGACGATCAAGGTCCCCAAGGCCGGCAAGTACCGCCTCTGGGTCCGGGCGAAGAACTGGCATCCGCCTCACTCCCCGGGCCAGTTCAAGGTGCTCGTCGCCGGTAAGCCGGCCGAGAAGGTTTTCGGCGCTGAGTCGCACAATCGGTGGACGTGGTGCTCCGGCGGGGAATTCAGCCTGTCGGCGGGAGAGACACGCCTCGTCCTTCAGGACCAGACCGGCTACTTCGCACGATGCGACGCGTTGATCCTGACGACGGATCTCGATTACGTGCCGCCGGAAAGTCTGGAGGCGATCCAGAAGGAACGCAGCCGGCTGACCGGCCTGTCGCTGGAGCCCCAGGACGGAGGAGGCTTTGACGTGATCGTCGTCGGTGCGGGCACGGCCGGCTGTTCGGCAGCCCTTGCCGCTGCCCGGAACGGAGCCAAGACCGCCCTGGTGCAGAACCGCCCCGTGCTCGGCGGCAACGCGAGTGTCGAACTGGGCGTCGGGGTGAACGGCGCCGGAACGCACCAGACCAACGCCAGGGAGAGCGGCATCGTTGAGGAGGCCGGCCGCATCCAGGCCAGGTACTCCCAGCCGCGGGTGAGCGAGTCGTACCGTATTCTTGCCGAACAGGAGAAGAACCTTACCGTGCTGGTCAATCGGCATGTCTTCGGTGTCGACATGGCCGACAAGAAGACAATCTCCGCCGTGCGTGCTCTCGACACGCTGACGGGCGAGGTTTTTGTCTATCGGGGTCGCCACTTCATCGATTGCACGGGCGACGGCTGGGTTGGCTACTACGCGGGGGCCAAGTACCGCATGGGCCGCGAGTCGAGCGAGGAATTCAACGAAGATCTGGCTCCGGCGGAACCCGATCGCATTACCATGAGCGGCTGCCTGATGGGCAACATGGCCATCTCGTTCCGCGGAGAGGACGTGGGCAGGGTCGTCGACTACACGCCGCCGCCGTGGGCCGCCAAGTTGCCTACGAAAGACTTTGGGCGCACGATTCGACGCGTTACCGGCGGCGAATGGTGGCTGGAACACGAGGGCACCGTCGACGACCTCGACGACCCGGAGTTTGCCCGGGATGAATTGATCCGCATCACGTTCGGCTACTGGGACTACCTGAAGAACCACTGGGAAGGCCGGGCCGTCGCTCGGACGTTCGATCTGGTCTACGTACCCCACGGCGACGCCAAACGCGAAACTCGCCGGCTCGTGGGCGACTACCTGCTCACCCAGAGTGACGTGCTCGGGGCCGTCATGTTTCCCGATCGCATTTCCTACGGCGGCTGGAACCTCGACATCCACCATCCCCGCGGCATCTACTCCGGCGCTGAAGGGCCCTTCGACTACAATCCTCGGGTGCCGATCTACAGCATCCCTTACCGCTGTCTCTACTCGGTCAATATCGACAATCTACAGTTCGCCGGACGCCACGTGAGCGTGACCCACGTGGCCCTGGGGTCGGTGCGCGTGCAGAGCACCCTGGCCACGCTCGGCCAGGCCACCGGAACCGCTGCCGCCATGTGTTTGAAGTACGATGTGACGCCTCGTGTGCTCGGTCGGGATCGCATCACCGAATTGCAGCAGACGCTGCTCAAGCAGGACCAGTACATCCCCAACCTGCCCAACGAAGATCCGAACGACGTGGCCCGCACCGCCAAAGTGACGGCATCCAGCTACGCGAAATACGAGATCTTCGGTCGCGAGAACGTGCACGGCGACGAAATCCACCCCCTCAACATGCCGCGTGCCGTGATGTTTCCGCGGGGCATCCACCGCGAGTTGAAGACCGTGAGTCTGGTGCTCCACAACGCCCGCAATGAGCCGGTGGAGATCACCGCGCACCTGCGCGGGGCGACCGAAGCGGGCGACTTCTCGTCGGAAGCCGACCTCACGACAGCCACGGCGGTTGTTCCCGCGGGACGCCAGTCGTTCGTCGAATTCCCGGTCAGCGCGAAGATCGACACGCCCATGGTCTGGGTCTGGCTGCCCAAGACGGAAGGCGTCTCATGGCGTCTGATGACCTCCGGCCCCTACCAGGCCTGCCGAGCCTACGGCGGGGCAAAGGGCAAGCCCTGGACCGTGGTCAAGGGGCAGTACTACGGGATGTGCACCGATCCGCCGCTGAGCTATGAGGTCCAGTGCGGTCCCGAGAACGTCGTCAACGGCGTGAGCCGGATCGTCGAGCGAACGCCGAACCAGTGGATGTCGGACCCGACGCAGCCGCTGCCTCAATGGATCGAATTGGAATTCCCCGAACCGACCACGATCAACACGGTCTACCTGACCTTCGACACCGACATGAACGCCTCGCATTGCACCGTGCCCCTGGTGCCGCAGTGCGTTCGCGACTACGAACTCTCCTGCCTTGCCGACGGCCACCGCATCTCTCTGGCCACGGTGACCGAGAATTTCCAGCGTCGCCGGATTCACCGGTTCGATCCGGTGCGGGCGAAGAAGCTGACGCTCTTCATCGCCGCGACGAACGGAGATCGGGCCGCGCGGGTGTTTGAGATACGGGCGTATCAGGAAGAGTGAAAGGGCGGCGGAGCATGAGGCGTCGGTCTTTCCACTGTCAACAGACGACTGATTCACCATTTGTCAACGGGAATTCTCGTCCAGTCGATTTCGCTGTTCATCGAATGAAACTCGCGTAGAGCGAAAGAGTGCTGTCTGGTGTTACATGGCCCTCTTGCGTAAAGGGTGCGCGGTGGCAACTACCAAGAAAAGTACAGGGGACTTGCATTTCTGCAAGTCCCCTGGGGCTTTCATAATCGATGGTCACCTTCGGCATTTTCGCCGTTGGATCCATCGATGGGCAACAATCAAGGTTCGTCTAGTTAATTTATCGGCTGTAAGAATCCGGAAGTCAAGAGAAGAATGGGGGTCCGAAATCGTTCAAGCGAAGGCGGTTTGCTACAAATCATTGCCTTACAAGGGGTTACGTATCCTTGACGCAGAAGTCAACTCTTGCAGGAGCGGAGAGAAGCGGTTTCTGTCTTTTGCTGTCGCGAGCGTGCGTCTCAACGCGAACGCTCCACAAAGGTGACCCGTAGATGCTGGAGCACGGATCCAAATCACCTCTGAGCATTACGACTTTTCCTAGCGGCAAACTGAGCGATCAGCCGCGGAATCTTGGGATGCTAACAAGACTGAGTTTGAAGGCTCCAGCCACATCGATACTTCGAAGGCTGTCGATCACCCTGTCCCCCCGGTGGAAACACCGGACCCCAGCCCGCCTCAATACGCGTTCCTATGCCGCCAACCGTAACGGAAAGTCATCAGCAGAATCTGCAGGTCGAGCCAGATGGACCAGTGGCTGATGTAGTAGAGGTCGCATTGGACACGATGGCGGAGTGAAGTGTTGCCTCGCCAGCCGTGGACCTGAGCCCAGCCGGTGATGCCGGCCTTGACCTGGTGGCGCTGGGCGTAACCGGGAATCTGACGGCGGAATTTCTCGACGAACACGGCCCGTTCCGGACGCGGTCCGACCAGGCTCATGTTCCCGGCCAGGACGTTGAAGAGTTGGGGGAGTTCGTCGAGACTCCAGCGGCGCATGAATCGGCCCAGAGGCGTGCAGCGGTCGTCGCCGCGTTGAGCCCAGACCGGACCGGTCTGCGATTCGGCATCGACGCGCATGCTGCGGAATTTGAACATGCCGAATTGGCGGCCCGCCAGACCCGTTCGCCACTGCCGGTAGAAGACGGGGCCCGGACTGGTGAGTTTCACGGCCAGGGCCAGCATCAGCATCAGCGGAGAGAGCAAGATCAGCGCGGCCGTGCCGAGCAGAATGTCCATTGCCCGTTTGGCGAGACAGGGCCAGCCGCGATGGGGATCCTGACGCAAGTTGACGAAGGGGACGCCGTCGATCTCGAGCAACCGCGGCTTGATTCCCGTGAAGCCGGGAACGTCGGGCACAAGCTGCACCTCCACGCGGACGTCGGAGAGTGCCTGGAAGATCTGGGGCAACTCGCCGTAGCGCGACAGGGGCAAGGCCACGAATACGTGGTCGATTTTGCGTTCGGCAGCAATGCCGGCGATCTCGTCGATCGTTCCCAGTCGCGGCAGCGACTTCGACTCCCGCCGGCCCGGTTTGTCGACAAACCCGATGGCTTCCAGCCCCGTCCAACTGTTGTCGGCGATCGTCCTTGCAACCAATTCGCCCGTTCTTCCGCCGCCCACGATCAACGCCCGGCCATAGTTCAGTCCCCGGCCTCGGAAGTAGCGGAGCACCTGCCACAGAATGCGTCGCGCCAGGGTGATTCCCAGAGCGTTCAGAGCGAAGAACAAGGCTAGTGCCGCACGTGATTCATAGAGGTCGCGCCGATAGAAGGCCGTGGTGATGACCAGCACAAACAGCAGTCCTCCCGCCTTGAAGACGACACCCAACTCCCTCGGCATCTGCCGGAGTCGGTGGATTTCGTAGAGCCCGGCCAGCCGGTAGGAGACGGTCGCCAAGACGAGTACGAGCGGAAGGGCGTGGACGACCAGATGGAAATCGGGGATTCCGTCAGGCGACGGGAAGAGCCGAAAACGAGTCCAATAGGCGAGGAACCAAGCGACCGTGGTAACCGCCAGATCACCCGCGAGAAACACGAAGCCGAGCTTGTTTCCATGACGCCGATACACGGCCATCCTCGTCCATGAATGCCGTCAGCCCGAAGGGCCGCACAAGGCTGGCACCTCCTTTTCCGTTGCAGCCCGGCTTTCTACCACGACCACGCCTGAAGGTCAACGGAGAATGAAGAAGCTGAGGAGGTTGCGTAGTCTATGTCAGGCTTGTCCGGTTCTCCTGAGGGGCTATACTGACAACCTCCTGGACGAGATCTGATAGGGGGCATGGTATCCGCAGCCGGATGAAGGATCCTATGGCCAGCAAGACACCTACGGACCAACCGTCGGACGCCGAGGTTGTCGTTGCCGAGGCGGTGCCCTCTGAGGCGGATAGCGAACTTACGCCCAACGAGCGGATTGCCGCCAGTCGTTGGCAGGTGCTTGTCCTGCTGTTTCTGGCCGCCGGGCCCCTGGCTCTTCCGGTGCTGTTTCGCAGCCCGCGGTTCTCTCGCTTCTGGAAAACCGTCCTGTTCTTGCTGGTGATCGTGCAGACCGCACTTGTCGTTCTGCTGGTGGTCGTGTTTGCCCAGTGGTTTGTCGGGCGAATGGAGCAGGTTCGGCAGTTGTACTGAACTGTTCCGAGACCGGTCTATCCTCGGCTTCTTGACCCCCCTCCGGCCCCCGGCTAGATTGCATGGACGGAGATAGAAAACGACCTCATATTCTGGAGAAACCTCAATGAACCAACTGAAGGCAGCGGTCGTCGGAGCGGGATTCATCGGACCGGTACACGTCGAGGCACTTCGCCGGCTTGGAGTGACGGTGACCGGCATTCTCGGTTGCGACGACAACGAATCGCAATCGGCCAGGGAGAAGCTCGGGTTGCCGAAGGCCTACAAGAGCATCGACGAAGTGCTGGCTGACAAGTCGGTCGACGCCGTCCACCTGGCCGTGCCCAACGTGCTGCACTACCCGTTCTCCAAGAAGGCCCTGCAGGCCGGCAAGCACGTGATGTGCGAGAAGCCGCTGGCCATGAACTCGGAAGAGACGGGCGAACTGGTCGAGTTGGCCAAGTCGGCCGGCGTGGCGGCGGCGGTCTGTTACAACATCCGCTACTACCCCATGAACCTCCAGGCTCGGGCGATGGCCGCCCAGGGCGACCTCGGTGAGGTTTATGCGATCAACGGCTGCTACATCCAGGATTGGTTGCTCTACGACACCGACTACAACTGGCGAGTTTTGGCCGAACAGGGGGGCGAGCTTCGTGCCGTGTCCGACATCGGCACCCACTGGATGGACCTCGTTCTGTCGATCACGGGCCTGGAAGTCGATTCGGTCTTTGCGGATCTGAACACGGTCCACAAGGTCCGCAAGCGTCCCACCGGCGAGGTGGAGACATTCACCGGTAAGCAGGCCGCCCCGGTGGCGACCGAGCCGATCAACATCACCACCGACGACTACGGCTGCATCCTGTTCCGCTTCAAGAACGGCGCCCGGGGCAGTCTCAACGTCTCCCAGATCAATGCGGGCCGGAAGAACACGCTTCGCTACGAAATCGCCGGTTCCAAGTGCTCGGTGGCGTTCAGCAGCGAGACACCGAACGAGCTGTGGATCGGCTATCGCAACAAGCCGAACGAGTGCTTCGCGCGCGATCCGTCCCTGCTGGCCGATCTGCCGCGCGGCTTCACCAACTATCCTGGCGGTCACAACGAGGGGTTCCCCGACGCCTTCAAGCAGTGCTTCCGCTCGTTCTACCAGTCCATTGCCGCCGGGGACTTCTCGGCCAAGCCTCTGTTCCCCACGTTTGCCGAAGGCCACCGCGAGGTGATACTCTGTGAGGCCATTCTGGAGAGCCACCGGCAGGAGAAGTGGGTGAAGCTCTAACGAAGTTCCACCTCAGACCAAGGCCGAATCGCCAAAACCTGACTCAGACGCAACAACTTCTCGGAAGTAAGTTACTCATAGTGAAAATGCTAGCACTGCTACATTTGAATAATCTCCTTGAGCTTCTTGCCGACGCGGCGGTTCCGCGAGCCTGTTTCCATGGCGTTGATCATGTCGTCCCAGAGTTTGCTGCGTAGCAAC
>Ga0209722_1000133_pt1 | contig 91207 bp, 78 predicted proteins | sample BioC12SIPDNA_2_FD_185745 | JGI IMG/M metagenome (GOLD analysis project Ga0209722, IMG submission 185745) | Anaerobic biogas reactor microbial communites from Washington, USA - Biogas_R1_A C12 SIP DNA (SPAdes) (version 2) | ecosystem: Engineered > Bioreactor > Anaerobic > Unclassified | place... | reverse complement strand
CGAATCGAGCATTGGATGAACAACTACCCGCGCCGCCTGCTTGGCTACAGGACGGCCAAGCAGGCTTACCAGGCAGCTTGAGTGAACAGGGCTACAGGGGGTGCGGCAATTAAAGTTGCAATCTAGAGTTTTGCCACAGTTTGAAAAAACTGCTTTACATTTTCTGCGCTTCGTGGTATTCTTCTATCCGCACCCGGGGCATTAGCGCAGTTGGTAGCGCACCACAATGGCATTGTGGGGGTCAAGAGTTCGAGTCTCTTATGCTCCACCAAACCTCCTGAATTGTCAGGAGGTTTTTTGCACCCTGACGGTTCCGGCGCCTGCGACGCTTGCCCGGACACTGACCCCGTGATAGGATACAGGCAGAGAAGCAAATACAAAGGAGGGACTGTGTATGCTGCCTGGCGCGCAGACCTACACCATCCGGGCCCACACCCAGACCAGGGAGGATTTTGCCCGGAGCATGAAAAAACTGGCGGCCATGGGCTACACCTGCGTGCAGCTGTCCGCCGTGGGGGAGATGCCTGTCCGGTACCTGAAGGATGTGTGTGATGAAGCGGGCCTTGCCATCGTCCTCACCCACACCGACCCGGAGCGCATGCTGACAGACCCCCAGGGTGTACTGCGTGACCACGAGGTGCTGGATTGCCCTTATATCGGCATTGGCATGATGCCATCGCGCTACCGCAGCCCGGAGGCCGCCTTGCAATTCGCGCGGGATTTCAGGCAGGCGGCCGAGCTGTTCCACCAGGGCGGCAAACGCCTGCTCTACCACCACCATGCCCTGGAGTGGGAGCGCGGAGGCGATGGCCGCAGCATCCTGGACATCCTGCTGGATGAGCTGCCCCCACACCTGCTGGGCGTCACCCTGGACACCTACTGGGTACAGGCCGCCGGGGCGGACGTATGCGACACCATCCTGCGCCTGGCGCAGCGCATCCCCTGCGTGCACCTGAAGGACATGGCCATTGTGGATGGCGAACAGCGCACGGCCGCGCTGGGGGAGGGGAACCTGCCCCTTCGCAAAATCCTGCGCCTGCTGCAGGATCTGGGCGCCACCCGGTACCTGTTGGTGGAGCAGGACAACAGCTATGGCGAAGATCCCTTTGACTGCCTGTCCCGCAGTCTGACCTACCTTCACAAGGAGGGCTTCCAATGAGCAAGGTCCGGCTTGGCATCATCGGCATCGGCAACATCGGTACCAAGCACGCGCAGATCCTCCTCAGCGGCCAGGTGCCCGGCATGGCGCTTGCCGCCGTGGCTGACCGCGCGCAGGCACGGCGGGATTGGGCCCAGGAGAGTTTGCCGGCGGATACGCGCATGTTTGAGGAGGGCAGCGCGCTGATAGAGAGCGGCAGCTGCGACGCCGTGCTGGTTGCCACCCCGCATGACCAGCACCCGGGGCTGGTCATGGCCGCCTTTGCGCATGGGCTGCATGTGATGTGTGAAAAGCCCGCGGGCGTCTTCACGCTGAATGTCCGCCAGATGAACGAGGCGGCCGACCGCCACCCGGAGCTGGTCTTTGGCATGATGTTCAACCAGCGCGCCAACGCCCTGTACAGGAAGATGCATGAGATGATCCACGCGGGTGAGCTGGGCCGGCTCAAGCGCGTCAACTGGATCATCACCGATTGGTACCGCGCCCAGTCCTATTACGACTCCGGCGCCTGGCGCGCCACCTGGGCGGGGGAAGGGGGCGGCGTGCTGCTCAATCAGTGTCCCCACCAGCTGGACCTGTTGCAGTGGCTTTGCGGCATGCCCCGGCGGGTGCACGCCTTCGTACACGAGGGCAAATGGCACGACATCGAGGTGGAGGACGATGTCACCGCCTACCTGGAGTATGACAACGGCGCCACCGGCGTTTTTAGCACCACAACCGCGGACGCCCCGGGCACCAACCGCCTGGAGGTGACCGGCACCCTGGGCCGCCTGGTGTGCGAGCAGGACAGATTGCGCTTTGACCGGCTGCTGGTGGATGAACGCGAGTGGTGCGCCACCGCTTCCCAGGGCTTTGCCAGGCCGCCCATGGAGAGCGTTGAGGTGGAGACCGAAGGCAGCAACCCGCAGCACGCCGGGGTGCTGCGGGCCTTTGCCGACGCCATTTTGCACGGCGGCAGGCTGATCGCTGATGGCAGGGAGGGGTTGCAGGGGTTGCTGCTGTCCAACGCCATGCACCTGTCCGGCTGGCTGAAGCAGACGGTCACCCTGCCCTTTGACGAGCAGCTCTTCCTGGACCAGCTCAAGCTGCGCCAGGCCGCCTCGCGCTTTCAGGCCGGATCGAGCTGACCAAATATCCGGGAATCCGCGCTGCATGCCCCCTGGACAAAGCGCAGAGGTGTGGACGGCCGGTTGAAGTCTTGTCTTTCCTGATTGGTTCCCTGAGGGACAACACCTCCCGTCAAGAAAACCCGCGGCGCCTGCCGCGGGTTTTCTGACCCAAAAGGGCTTGCGGGTTTACTCCCCGGCGGCTTCGCCTTCAGGGGCCTCAGCCTCATCAGCGGCCTCCTCACCCTCGGCAGCCTCCGCGGCCGCCTCCTCTTCCTCAACACGCAGCTTGGGATAGGAGACGCTCAGGATCAACCTGTCCTCCTCCGTTTGCGCGGTGATGCCCTCAGGCAGGTTGAGGTCGGCCACCACCACCTGGTCGCCCGGGGTCATGGTGGCCACATCGATGTCGATGCTGGAGGGGAAATCGCCCGGCAGCCCGCGCACCAGCAGGGTTTCCAGCTGCTGGAGCAATTCGAAGCCCGCGTACACAAGGTCGTCGCGGCCAATCAGGTTGAAGGGAATCTCCGCCGTGGTCTCCTCAGTGAGTGAAACCGCCTGGAAGGTCACATGCAGCCACTCCCGGGTGACAGGCGCGTACTGGATCTCGCGCAGCATGGCTGGGTAGGATTCCTTCTTCCCGGCGGTCAGGGTGTATACGCTGGACATGCCGTTGGCGGCCAGCGCCCGGCGCAGCTCATCCCGGCTGATGGAAAAGCTGATGGCGTCCTCACCCTTTTTGGAGATGGAGCCAGGCAGGAACCCATCCCTGCGCAACTGCCGCACAGCGCCCTTGCTGGAACGCTCCCGCGGTGTAATTGTCAGTTTTGCGGACTTACTCATATTTCTACCTCCACATTCATCATCTTCTGCTTCCGCGAAAACCGCCCCCAGGGGCAGGTTTCCGGCTCTCTTGACGGGAGAACCACAACCATTATACCACCCAGGTCAATCAGGGCAAAGCCTGAACGGCACAAGAGACCCCCGGTGGCCGGACAGCCATGCCCGGCAGGCGCAAGATGCCGTGTTTGCCCCATCAGGCAGGTCAATGAAAAACCGCCCGTCCGGGCGGGATTGACGCGTTGGCCTGTCTTAATCCTTGGCAAAGGCCAGGTAGGGCGGGCTTCCGGCCGCCAGGTCGGGCTTGTCTGCCAGCCACCGGATCATGCCAAAGGGGCGCCCGGGCCCCAGGCTGCCCTGGGGCAGGCGCAGCTGGTAGCGCTGCGCGCCATATTCTTGATGGATCAAGGCCAGGGCCCGGTGCCAAACCTCCGGCGCGCACACCAGCTCAACCACCCGCAGCAGGTTGGCCCGCGGCTCCAGCACTGCCGCGGCGCTGAGGCCCTCAAACTCCAGCCTCAGCATCGCGCCCCCGGCTGCCGTCACCCCCTGGCTGATGTAGCGCAGCGCGGCCTCATCCCAGCGGGCATACAGGCTGCTGTTGGCGAAGGCCTTGTCCCGCAGGGCAGCGTACTCAAAGGCGCTGCAGGGCATCGCCTGGCCCTGCACATCCTGCCCCAGCAGGTCCTCGCCGTTGATTTCCAGCTGGTCAATCATGAAGGCGGTGTGGTAGCCGCGTTTGGCGTAATAATCAAACAGGGAGGGCTCAGCGGGTACCAGCACGCTGGCCATGCCGCCCTCCTTCTCGATGGCCTGGTGGGCGGCTTCCAGCAGCCGGGTGCTGATGCCCTGGCCGCGGTGCGACCTGGCCGTCGCCACGGCAAAAATGTAGCGCGCCCTGTAGCTTTTGGCATGGGACTGCAACAGCAGGGGCAGCATGCTCAGCATCCCGGCCAGCTGCTTCCCTTCCTGCCAGACCAGCATGTTCTGATGCTGATGGCGTTGCCTGAAATAAAAGGCAGCCTCCTCCTCGCTGTCGCCGAAGGCTTCCTGCCACAGGCCGATCAGCGCGGGCAGGTCGCTGTCCAGCGGCTGGCGGATCACAGCGCGCCCAGCAGCGTGGCGGTGCTCTTCTCCACCAGCAGCGCCGGGTCATAGGACAGCTTGGCGCGGCGCAGGCCCGCGTCGCCCGCGTCATCCTCGCGGTTGACGTACTGGTAGCCTTCAAAGTTGGCCATGGCAAACTGCTGGTTGATCATCTGGTAGGAGCCGTTGATTTCATGGAAGGCTTTCTCCACATGCACAATGTAGGTGCTGTCATTGAGCTCCTCGCCCATCGCGTAGGCGATGACCCGGCCGTTCAGGCGCAGCAGGCCGCCGGTCAGCCCCAGGCTGAAGAAGTGCTTGAAGGCCTGCTCTACCGCGCAGGATTCGTTGAACAGGCCTTCGTCATCCCGGCAGCCGGCCATCAGGCACCACTCCAGGCTCATCTTGTGCACTTCGCCGATGTTGTCGCGGGTAATCGGCTCGTAGGACCAGTCGCTGTTCTCCATCAAGAACCTGTTGATGTGGTTGCGCTTGCTGGCCAGCTTTCTGCCCGACAGGGTCATCAGCCGCTTCGCGTCATACACATAGTCAAACACATTGCGGTCCGGCGCTATCTGAAACTTGCCCGGGAAGGCTGCCAGCAGCTTGTCCCTGTCCTCATTGAGCAGGGTGTTGAACACCAGCTTCTGCCCGCGCTGGCTGACATAGTCATACAGGGCGCGTACCACGGGCTCCACCGGGCCATGGCCGCTGGGGAAAATAAAGGAGGGGTTTTCCTCGTTGGACATCATCACCAGCCTGTCCTCAAAGCGGGCGGCCTTCAGCTTGTACACCTCCCGCCAGATAAAGTTGGAGGTAAAGTTGTACTCCAGTGCGCCGCGGTGAGCGTTCTTCAGCAGCGGCACCATCCACTCCCTGTCAGCAATCTCAAAGGGCGAAAACACCAGGGTTGAAACTAAGGAAGAAATAAAGAACACACCTTTCTCTGTCACAATCGCGCCTTCGCACAGGCCAAAGGGACCGCGCCAAGGCCCATTGATTATACCCTGATATGAGCATTTTCTCAAATATTCCGGCCATACCCGCCCGGTGGCGCATCCAGCCAGGCTGTGCTATAATTCCCACATCCAAACCGGCGCGGCCTGGCGCAACAGCGCGTGTTCAGGCCGGCAGCATCATGAAAGAGGCAGGATCTTGCCGGCATGAGACAGACCCACGCCCTGGTCGACCTGGCCGCCTTCGCGCACAACCTGCGCCTGCTCAAAGCGCTCATTGGCCCCCAGGTGGGGCTGATGGCGGTGGTCAAGGCCGATGCCTATGGCCATGGCCTGGTGCCCGTGGCGCGCGCGGCGCAGGCGGCTGGCGCGGACGCGCTGGCGGTTGCGCTGGCGGAGGAGGGGACCCGGCTGCGCCAGGCAGGCGTGCACCTGCCCATCCTGGTGCTGGCGGGGCTGAATGCGCAAAGCACGCGGGAAGCGGTGGGTCAGGGGCTGACCCTGACCGCCCACACCCCAGCCCACCTGGCGTCAGCCAGCCAGGAAGCGGTGGCCCAGGGTGTCACCGCCCAGGTGCACCTGAAGCTGGACACCGGCATGAACCGCATTGGCGTGAAGACAGCGGCGCAACTGCGGGAGCTGCTGGACATGTTTGACAGCCTGCCCGGCCTGGCGCTCACCGGGGCCTTCACCCATTTTGCCAGCGCGGATGAGTTGGGCAGCGACATGACAAGCCGCCAACTGGACCGCTTTCTGGACCTGGCCCGCCTGCTGCCCCCCGGGATAGTGCTGCACGCCAGCGGCAGTTCCGCGCTGATCAGCCGGGTGGACGCGCGGCTGAACATGGTACGCGCGGGCATCGCCCTGTATGGCTACCCGCCCATTCTCACCACCCTGCCCCTGGTGCCTGTGCTGTCCTGGCTGGCGGAAATCACCCATGTGAAACAGATCCAGCCGGGGGAGACGGTCAGCTACGGCGCCACCCTGAAGGCGGACAGGCCGCTCAGGGTGGCCACCCTGGCGGTGGGCTACGGGGATGGTTACAGCCGCCTGCTGTCAGGCAAGGCCCAGGTGCTGGTCAATGGGCACCGCTGCCAGGTGCTGGGGCGGGTGTGCATGGACATGATCATGGTGGATGTGACCGGGGCCGGCCAGGTAACCCCCGGGATGCAGGCCACCCTGATTGGCCGTCAGGGCCAGGAGGCCGTCACCGCGCGTGAGCTTGCTGAACTGGCCGGCACCATCAGCTATGAGACGCTGCTGTCCATGAGCGCCAGGGTGCCGCGCATATACCTGAACGACCCAACAAAGGATGAGACGCATGCAGGGCAAGGAAACGAGAAAAACCAAAACTCCCGCCAGACAGGCTGTTAAGAAGCCCTACCTCAAGGGCAGGGCTTTCAGCCCCCTGGCCATCAGGCGCGGGCTGCGGGTGCTCAGTTACCTGCTGGTATCTGCCGTGCTGTATTTCTTCCTGGGCCAGCTGATGGTCATTGACCTCACCTGGCTGCGGGTGCTGATCAACCTGGGCGTCATTTCCGCCTTTTGCGCGCTGCTCTTTGGCACGGGCGCGCGGGATGGGGAAGGCGACGTCAGCTTTGCCGAAATCGCCTGGAACCGCCGCGAGCAGGGCCAGACGGTGAGCCAGGATGACCTGGCCAAGTGCTTCCACCCCCTGAAGGGCTTTGTGACTGCCCTGGCAGGCGCCTTGCCCTTGGTGCTGCTCTGCCTGGTCTACGCCTTAATGGCTGTGAAGGACACCTACACGCTGGGCGCCCTGCCGGGCTGGCTGGCTGGCTACCAGCAGCGCGCGGACATTGGCCTGGCCCTGTCCTATTACCATGACCGGGCCGGCTTTGGCCTGAACGACCTGCTGCGCCTGGTGGTCCGGTTGCTGGTTTTCCCCTTTGTGAATATGGTGGGCTCGCGCAACGTGGAGGGCCTGCTGCTCATTGAACGCCTCTCGCCCCTGCTGGTGCTGGTGCCGCCCCTGTTTTATGGCCTGGGCTACTGGCGGGGGGAGAATTACCGGGCCCGGGTGCATGGCGGCATCGCGGCCAACGCCCGCCGGCAGGCGCGCCGCAGGAAGAAAAAGCAGCAGCCCCGCCGGCAGGAACCCCGTCAGCTGGTCTGATGGCGCTGCGGGTCCTTGGCGGGCAATTCCGCTCCCGGGTGCTGAAAACCCCGCCGGGCGCCACCACCCGCCCCACCTCTTCCATGGCGCGGGAAGCGGCCTTCAACCTGCTGCAGGGCGAGCTGCCCGGCAGCCAGGTGCTGGATTTGTTCGCGGGCTCCGGCGCCATGGGCCTGGAGGCGCTCAGCCGCGGGGCGGCAGGCGCCGTGCTGTGTGACAAGCACCGCGGGGCCATTTCGACGCTGCGCCAGAATGTGGCCGCCCTGCAGGTGGAAGAGCAGACCAGGGTGCTGCACCTGGGGTGGGAGCAGGCGCTGAAGCGCCTGGGGGCGGAGGGCCAGCGTTTTGACCTGGTGTTCCTGGACCCTCCCTACCAAATGAACCCGGCGCCCATCCTGGTTGCCCTGCTGTATGAGCAGCTGCTGACACCAAAGGGTATCATCCTACTGGAGCAGCTGGCGGATGCCCAGGTGAGGGTCCAGCCCCCCTTCATGGTGCGCAAGGACCGCCGCTACGGCAACACCAGCCTGCGCCTCATCACCCTGCAGGAGCAATAGCGCATGAAAGCAGTCTTCGCTGGCAGCTTTGACCCCATTACCCTGGGGCACCTGGACCTGATCCGCCGCGCGCTGAAGGTGGTGGACACCTTGGTGATCGCCATCATGCACAACCCGGACAAGCCCGGCTTTTTCACCCCCGCGCAGCGCGCCGCCCTGGTGGAGCAGGCCTGCCAGGAGGTTGGCCTGACAAGGTTCCAGGTGGTCACCAGCCAGGACCTGCTGGTGAACCTGGCCGAGGAGCTGGGCTGCACGCTGCTTGTCCGCGGGCTGCGCAACTGCCAGGACCTGGATAGCGAGCGCGCCATGGCGCTGGCCAACGCGCAGCTAAGCCCCGGACTTGAAACCCTTTTCCTGGTCGCCGGCATGGAGCAGGCCGGCATTTCCTCCTCCCTGATCCGTCAGATCGCGGCGCTGGGGGGAGATGCAAGCCATTTTGTGCCCGGCTGTGTCAGCCAGGCCCTGAAGGAAGCATATTCCAAATCAAACCATTGAAGGAGGCCGACCATGTCCAGAACCGAAGTTTTTGCCCTGGTGGATGAGCTGACCTTGATGCTCAAGAACGCCAAGAAAATCCCCCTGACCGACACCGTCATGGTACAGCAGGCGCAGGCGGTGGACCTGCTCAAGCGCGTCATCTCCACCTACGACCCTTCCCTGGAGACCGCGCAGAAGATTGTGGACAACGAGGAGCACATCCTGGCGGACGCCAACGCCAAGGCGGAGGAAACCATCCAGCAAGCCATGGCGCAGGCCCAGGGCACGGTGAATGAGTCCAACAACTACGCCCAGTCCACCAAACAGAATGCAGATGACTATGCCCTGCAAACCCGCAAGCAGGCAGAGGACGAGGTCAATGCCATCCTGGCGGACGCCCAGGCCCGCGCCCACCACATGGTGGAGGACGCCAAAGCCCGCGCGGATGAGCTGGTTTCCCAGACAGCGGTGCTCGCCCGGGCGGAAGCCCAGGCGCAGGAGATCCTGGACAACGCCAACCAGCACGCCCAGGCGCTGCGCAGCCAGACCCAACAGGAGCTGGACGGCGTGCTGGGCCATGTGGACAACACGATTGCCGCCCAGCTCAACGAGCTGCGCGCCATCCGCCAGAACCTGGCCGGCATCCACTACGAAGAGGAAAACGACAACTGAATCGCGTGTCCTGTGGCACTGGGTTCATCGGCTACTGACCACGCTGCCACCACCTTTGATAAAAGCGCCCCGCGGGGCGCTTTTATCAACCAGGGAAACAGGCTTTCGGCCTACTTCAGTTTTTCCAGCGCCAGCTGATAGGCGGCGGTCAGCTGCGGGTCGCTCAGGTCGCCGGTCTCAAACATCACGTCCCTGAGCTCCTCCGGCATCACCACCTCAATGTCCGGGGTGATGCCTTCCTTGTGCACCTTGTGGCCCAGGGGGGAGAAGTACTGCGCTGAGGTAAACTGGAAGCCGGACACCCCATCGCTCAGGGGGACCACAAACTGGATAATGCCCTTGCCAAAGGTCTTTTCGCCCATGATGATGGCGCGCTGGTTGTCCTGCATGCCGCCAGCCAGGATTTCTGAGGCGGAGGCGGAGTGTTCGTTCACCAGCAGAAGCATCGGCAAATCGTCCGCCCCGCTTTTGGTGACATACTCCTTGCGCCGCTTGGCGCGGTCCTCGGTGTAATAGAGCAGCTTGTTGTCCAAAAACAACTCGCTGATGCCCTCCGCGTCGCCCACCCAGCCCCCCGGGTTGTCCCGCAGGTCCACAATCAGGTACTGCATGCCGCTGGCCTTCAGCTCCTCATAGGCTTCGGTAAATGCCTCCTGGCTGCCCCCGGAAAACTCAAACAGGATGATATAGCCGACCTTGTCATCAATCATCTTGTGCTCTGCGCGGTTGACCGTGATGTTGGCCTTGACCAGGTCAAAGGGCAGGATCTCGCCGTTGCGCACCAGCTCAATGTGCACTTTCTCGCCCGGGATGCCGCGCATGATGTCCACCGCGTCCATCATGGTGGCGGTGGTCACCTCCAGTTCCTCCACCTTGTAGAACACGTCGCCCTTCTTGATGCCCACGCGCTCCGCCGGGGTGTTCTTGAACACCCGGGTGATGGTGACGGAGCCATCCTCCGGGTCACCCAGCATTTGCACGCCGATGCCAGCGTACTTGCCGGTGTCCTCCTCCTGCATGCGGGTCCAGGCCTTCTGGTCATAATAGAAGGTATAGGCATCGCCCAGGCCGGACAGGAGCCCCTGGATGGCGCCGTCTATCATGTCCTGCTCAACAGGCTCCTCATAGAAATAGGCGTCCACATATTGCATCACCTCATCCAGCAGGGCGAAGCGCTGCAACCGCTCATATTCCTCCTTGGGGATTGTGACCATGGCGCCCTTGGCGCTGTCCAGCCAGCTGGCATATGCGCCCAGGGGCCCCAGCACCAGCAGCGCAGCCAGCAGGAAGGCCAGCAGGCGGTTGTTCAAACGGATCAATCTGTTCATTGGTCTGCCTTTCACGTCAGGTGGTGTGTGGTGGGTGGGCCAGGTCGCGCTTGCGCAGGTCGTTGAGCAGTTTGAACAGCATCGCGTCCTGGAAGTGCCGCAGGTCCAGCCCGCAGCCCTTTTGCACCTTGTCCAGGCGGTACACCAGGGTGTTGCGGTGGATGTACAGCTCCCGTGCGGCGTCGGTCAGGTTGAGGTCCTTCATGAGAAAGACGTGGATGGTCTCCAGCATCTCCTCGGTAAACAGCTTTTCGGTGTGGGGGTTGAACAGCAGCGTCAGGTACTGTTGCGCCTGGTCCGGCGCGCAGTCCATCAAAAAGCGCTCCAGCACCAGCAGGCTGTGGGTGTGAATGCGCTGCCGGTGGTTGAACAGGCTGCCAATCCGGATGGCCTCCTCAGCCTGCTGGTGCGACAGGGGCAGCTGGCCCAGGTGCTGGCTGGTTTGGCCAATGCCAATCACCGCGGTTTGGCCCAGCTCGTTCTCCAGCGTGTCCTGCAGGGCCATGGCGTATTCCATCAGGTCTTCCGGTTCCTCGCCGGCCATTGCCCGCGCCAGCAACAGGCTGTGGCTGTCCAGGGGAATCAGCAAATCCGCCTCCGCCAGGGGGATGAATTCCGCCAGCGCGTCCGCGGGCATGCGCGGGAGCGGACGCTCAAAGTGCACCAACAGCGCGGCGCGGGGCAAATCCGGCAGGATCTGGTAATCCTGCGCCAGGATGTCCAGCTCCCTGGGGGACAGCTCGCCCAGGGCCAGGCGGCGCAGCGCGTTGTCAAGGTCCTGGGTGATGCCTGCCTGCTGCCTGTAGCTTTCCACCAAACGGGCGCACAGCTGCAGGATGTCCTTGCTGGCCGGGCTTTCCCGGGTGGCCAGGGTGAGGGTCTCCAGCCCCGGCAGCGTATGGAAATGATACCCGGATTTGGACACCGTGACATTCTCCTGCAGGCTGGCCGGCAGCATGAAGGTGTCCGGCTGGCGGGGGACCAGGCAGTGCCCTTGCCGGTTCAGCAGGAAAACAGGCTGGCTGAGCGAGGCGAACAGCGCTTCCACCCTGGAGAGGATTTCCTCCTGCACAGCACACACCTCCTTTGTTTGCTCATATGAGTATAACACCTTGCCGGGCGCTTGCATAGAAACGCGCATCCAGGCCAGTTTTCACGGTTTGGACACAGCTGCCGGGTACACTCCCGGTGTGGGCTCCGCGGGCTTGCAAACAAGGGGGTTCAATGGTATTTTATTCTATGGCGCTTTTTACCTATACCGGCGCCCTATCTTCAGGAGGACAATCATGAGCTACCAGGCGGAGAGAATCAGCGGCAACCAGTACAAACTCACCTTCACCGTCCCTTCGGAGGATTTTGACGCGGCCATGCACCAGGCCTACCTCAAGAACCGCGGGCGCATCAACGTGCCGGGGTTCCGCAAGGGCAAGGCCCCCCGCAAGCTGATCGAGAACATGTACGGTGAGGCCATCTTCTATGATGACGCCTTTGACGCGATTTTCCCGGGCCTGTACGAGGAAGCGGTGGAAAAGGACCAGCTTTTCCCGGTGGACCAGCCCAATGTGAACGTGGACCAGATTGGCGGCGGGCAGGAGCTGAAGTTCACCGCCACCGTCTACGTCAAGCCCGAGGTTACCCTGGGGGATTACAAGGGCCTCAAGGGCACCCGCCACCTGCACCCGGTGACGGATGAAGAGATTGAGCACCGCATCTCCCACGATGTGCAGAAGATGACCACCAGGGAGGATGTGGAGGGCCGCGCGCTTGCCAGCGGCGACACCGCGACCATTGACTACCTGGGCAGCGTGGATGGCGTGCCCTTTGAGGGCGGCAAGGGTGAGGGCCACGAGCTGGAGCTGGGCTCCAACTCCTTCATCCCCGGGTTTGAGGACCAGGTCATCGGCATGAACGTGGGGGAGACCAAGACCATTTCCGTTACCTTCCCCGAGCAGTACCACGCGGAGGAGCTGGCTGGCAAGGCGGCACAGTTTGAGGTCACGGTGAAGGCGGCCAGCCAGGCGGTCAAGCCTGAACTGGATGACGATTTTGCCCAGGACGTGTCCGAGCACCAGACCTATGAGGCCTATCGTGCCGCCATTGTGAAGGAGCTGGAGGACCGCCGTGACCAGAACGCCGAGACCGGCCTGGAGAACGAGCTCATCCAGCAGGCGGTTGACGCGGCGGACTGCGACATCCCCGAGGCCATGATCACCCGCCAGGTGGACCGCCTCTACATGAACATGCAGATGCAGATGATGTACCAGGGCCTGCGCATGGAGGACTACCTGCGCTACACCAACACCACCGAGGAAGACCTGCGCGAGCGCTTCCGCGATGAGGCTGCCATGAACGTCAAGGTGGACCTGGTGCTGGAGGCCATCGCCAAGGCGGAGGAGCTGGAGGCAACTGACGAGGATGTGGACGAGCAGATTGCCCGCTACGCCAAGGACCGTGGCCTGGACCTGGACAGCTACAAGGCCAGCGTGAACAGCAACCAGCGCGAAAACTTCAAGGACCTGGCCATTCACCGCAAGGTGGTGGAGATCATCAAGGAGCACGCCCAGGTCACCGACCATGTCGGCCCCCACCATGAGGATGAAGCCATTGATGTGCAGGAAGTGGTCGACAGCGTGGCCCAGGCCCTGGAAGACAGCGGGCAGCCGGCTGAGGAGCCGTCCGAGCCAACCAAAGATGCCAACAATACCAAAGCGAAGGATGAGCCCCAGGAGGGCTGAATGGAGACACCATGGCAGAATACTTGATTCCCTATGTGATTGAGCGCACCGGCAACGCCGAGCGTTCCTACGATATTTATTCGCGGCTGCTCAAGGACCGCATCATTTTCCTGTCAGGCCCCGTGCATGACGGCATGGCCAACGCCATCGTCGCCCAGTTGCTGTTCCTGGACATGGACAACCCCAACGCCGAGATCAACCTCTATATCAACAGCCCGGGCGGCTCGGTGACCGCCGGCATGGCGATCTACGACACCATGCAGTACATCAAGGCCCCGGTGCGCACCGTATGTGTGGGCATGGCCGCCTCCATGGGCGCCTTCTTGCTGATGGCCGGGGAAAAGGGCAAGCGCATGGCCCTGCCCAATTCCGAGGTGATGATTCACCAGCCCTCCGGGGGCGCTGAAGGCCCGGCTACCGACGTGACCATCCGCGCGGAGTGGCTGCTGAAAACCAAGCACAAGATGAACCGCATGATGGCCGAGATGACGGGCCAGCCGCTGGAGAAGATTGCCAACGACGTGGAGCGCGATTTCTTTATGTCGGCGGAAGACGCCAAGCAGTATGGCATCATCGATGAAATCTTCCAGCCGCGCAAGGCGGAGGTCAGCGATGCCTAAGGACGCCACCGACAACCGCAAGCCGCCACGCTGCAGCTTTTGCGGCAAGCTTCAAAACGAGGTCAACCAGCTCATCGCCGGGCCCAGCGCCTACATCTGCAATGAGTGCGTGGAGCTTTGCTGTGAGGTGATTGGCGAGGGGCCGCCCAGGAAGCCGCAGCAGGAAAAGCTGCCCCTGCTGATGCCCCCGGCGCAGATCAAAAAGACCCTGGATGAGTATGTCATCGGCCAGGAGCGCGTCAAGCGCGCGCTGTGCGTGGCGGTGTACAACCACTACAAGCGCATCCGCTCCAACGCCGGCAAGAAACCCCCGGTAGAGCTGCAAAAATCCAACATCCTGCTGGTGGGCCAGACCGGCACCGGCAAAACTTACCTGGCCCAGACCCTGGCCAAGATCTTGAACGTGCCCTTCGCCATCGCGGACGCGACCTCCCTGACGGAAGCCGGCTATGTGGGCGAGGATGTGGAGAACATCCTGCTGCGCCTCATCCAGGCGGCCGATGGCAACGTCCAGGCTGCCCAGCAGGGCATCATCTACCTGGACGAAGTGGACAAGATTGCCCGCAAAAGCGAGAACGTGTCCATCACCCGGGACGTGTCCGGGGAGGGCGTTCAGCAGGCGCTGCTGAAGATCCTGGAGGGCACCATCGCCAACGTGCCGCCCCAGGGCGGGCGCAAGCACCCCCAGCAGGAAACCATCCCCATTGACACCACCAACATCCTCTTCATCTGCGGCGGCGCCTTTGACGGGCTGGAGAACATCATCGCCAGCCGCACCGGCGGCCGGGCCATCGGCTTTGGCTCCCCGGACGCGGAGAAAGAGGAGGAGCGCGTTGGCAAGCTCATCGCCCAGATGCGCGCGGAGGACCTGGTCAAGTACGGCATGATTCCCGAGCTGGTCGGCCGCATCCCGGTGATGCTGCCGCTGGACAGCCTGGATGAGGAGGCGCTGGTGCGCATCCTGACCGAGCCCAAAAACGCGCTGGTCAAGCAATATCAGTACCTGTTTGAGCTGGATGACGCCCAGCTGGATTTTGAGGAAGAAGCCCTGACCGCCATCGCGAGGCTGGCCGTGGAGCGCAAAACCGGCGCCCGCGGGCTGCGTTCCATCCTGGAGGCCGCGCTGATGGACACCATGTTTGACCTGCCCGGGTCCGAGCGCGCGGTGTCCTGCCTGGTCACCCGTGAGACGGTGGAAGAAGGCGCGGCGCCTGTCCTGCGCAAGGAACCAAAGGCCCTGCCCGCCACCAACCGCAAGGCCCCGGCACGCGCCAAGCCGCAGCAGTCCGACGCGTCCTGATCTGTCCCGCCTCTCCTGGGGAGCCGGCCCGCCATCCATGCGCGGGGACCGGCCTTGGGAGGGGCCTGTTTAAAGGAGTACGCCATGGCCAGAACGCCAGCCATTCAAACCCTGCCCTTCCTGCCCCTGCGGGGCACCCTTATTTTTCCGCACACCGTGATGCACATCGATGTGGGCCGCGGCAAGAGCATTGCCTCGGTGTACGCGGCCATGGAGGCCGACCAGCGCATCTTTCTGGTGATGCAAAAGAATGAGGAGAAGGAAGAGCCCACCCAGGAGGACCTGTTTGAGGCAGGCACCATTGCGCGCATCACCCAGGTGCTGCACCAGTCCGGTTTGGGGCTGCGCGTGCTGATTGAGGGGGAGAGTCGCGCCAGGCTGATGTCCATCCATCCGGATGAGGAAAGCTGGTCCGCGCGGGTCAAGCTGATCCGCTCGCAGGTAGCCCCGGAGGACGCTGAGGAGGTGCAGGCGCTGATGCGCCTGGCCAAGGAAAGCCTCAGCGCCTACGCGGAGGCGGGCAGCCGCCTGAGCGAGGACCTTATCCGCTCCATCCGCCGCATCACGAACCCGGATGAGTTTGTGGATGTGATCGCCGCCAACCTGCCGGCCAGCCAGGAGGAGCGCCATGCGCTGCTGGCGGAGCAGTCCGTCAAGCAGCGCCTGGAAACCCTCTGCGTGATGCTGGCCCGTGAGGTGCGCAACGCCAACATTGACCGCGTGGTACAATTGCGCATCCGCATGCAGGTGGACAAGACCCAGAAGGAATACTACCTGCGCGAGCAGATGAAGGCCATCCAGGAGGAGCTGGGTGAGGGGGACGAGGACGATGTGGAGGAGATGCGCCAGAAGCTGGCTGCCATCCCCCTCAACGAGGAGGCACGTGAGAAGGCCGACAAGGAGCTGGACCGCCTTTCCCGCATGATGGCGGGCAGCCCCGAATCCACCGTGGTGGAAAATTACCTGGACTGGCTGGTTGAGTTGCCCTGGGGCAAGTACTCCAGGGACCAGCTTTCCCTGCCCCGCGCGCGGCGCATCCTGGATGAGGACCACTTTGGCATGGACAAAGTCAAGGAGCGCATCATCGAGTACCTGGCCATCCTGGCCATGCGCCGCAAAACGGAGGGCGATGTGGTGCCCAAGGGCCCCATCCTGTGCTTTGTGGGGCCGCCCGGCGTGGGCAAGACCTCCATCGTCCAGGCCATCGCCCGGGCCCTGGGCCGGCAGTTTGTCAAGCTGTCCCTGGGCGGCGTGCGCGATGAGGCCGAGATCTATGGCCACCGCCGCACCTACATCGGCGCCATCCCGGGGCACCTCATCAGCGGCATCAAGCGGGCGGGCACCATGAACCCGGTCTTCCTGTTTGATGAGATTGACAAGATGTCCAGCGATTTCCGGGGCGACCCGGCCAGCGCCATGCTGGAGGTGCTGGATTCCGAGCAGAACGCCTCCTTCCGTGACCATTACCTGGATGTGGCCTTTGACCTGTCCCGGGTGCTGTTCATCACCACCGCCAACACGCGGGACACCATCCCCCCGGCCCTGCTGGACCGGATGGAAATCATTGAGGTGTCCAGCTATACCGAGGAGGAAAAGCTGCAGATTGCCAGGAAGCACCTGCTGCGCCGCCAGATTGCCGAGAACGGGCTCAAGCCCGGCAGCGTCAAAGTGGGCACGCCGGCGCTGCGCCGCGTGATTGAGGGCTACACCCGCGAGGCGGGCGTGCGCACCCTCACCCGCACCCTGGCCAAGGTGGTGCGCCGCGCGGCGGTGGAGATGCTGGACACCGGCGCTGAGACAGTCACCGTGAAGCCCGCCATGGTGGAGGACTACCTGGGCCCGCCCCGCTACTTGCGTGAGCGCCCGGACAAGCAGCCGCTGGCCGGCGTGGTGATTGGCCTGGCCTATACCGAGGTGGGCGGCGAACTGCTCAAGGTGGAGTGCGCGGTCATGCCCGGCAGCGGCAAGCTGTCCCTGACCGGCCATTTGGGCGAGATCATGAAGGAGAGCGGCCAGGCGGCGCTGTCCTGGGTGCGCGCGCAAAGCGGGCGCTACCAGCTGCCTCAGGACTTCCACAACAAGATGGACATCCACATCCATGTGCCCGAGGGCGCGGTGCCCAAGGATGGCCCCAGCGCCGGGGTCACGATGACGGTGGCCATGGTGTCTGCCCTCACCGGGCGCAAGGCGCGCCAGGATGTGGCCATGACCGGGGAAATCACCCTGGGCGGCCGCGTGCTGCCCATTGGCGGTGTCAAGGAGAAGCTGCTGGCAGCCTACCGCGCGCGCATCGCGACGCTGGCGCTGCCGGCTGAAAACCGCAAGGACGTGAGCGAGCTGCCCGAATACATCCGCGATTCTTTTGACATCCACTATGTCAGCAGTGCCGATGAGGTCATCGCGCTGACCCTGGAAGGGCCGCATGGAGATTAAAAGCGCCGCCTTCGTCACCAGCCTGCCGCGCTATGGGGCTTTCCCGGGGCGCGGCCTGCCGCAAATCGCGGTGGCCGGGCGCAGCAACGTGGGCAAAAGCAGCCTGATCAACAGCCTGTGCCGTGTGCGCAACCTGGCCAAGACCAGCTCCACCCCGGGCAAGACCCGGCTGATCAATGTCTTCCTCATCAACAACAGCTTCCACCTGATCGACCTGCCCGGCTATGGCTACGCGCGGGTGTCCAGGAAGGAGCAGGAGAGCTGGGGCCACATGATGGAGGAGTATTTTGACCAGGCCGACCCGCTGCGCCTGGTGCTGCACCTGGTGGACATCCGCCACGCGCCCAGCGCGGGGGACAGGCAGATGAACGCCTTCCTGTATGGCCACGGGCTGCCCTTTGCCGTCGCCGCCACCAAGGCAGACAAGCTTTCCCGCGCGCAGCGGGGCAAGATGATGCCCGTGCTGGCGCGGGACCTGGCTGTGCAGCCCTGGGAGATCATCACCTACTCCTCCCACACAGGGGAAGGGCGCGACAAGCTGCTCACCCGCATTGCCCAGGGGTTGGATGAGCCTGTGGAGTAAGCCGCTTCATTGCCATCAGCACCCGTGGATGGTATACTCAGCCCACAGACACAACAGCGGAGGGGATACGCCATGATCCATGTGGAGATTGTCAAACCAACCCGTCAAGGCCTTGGACCCTTTATCCAGCTGCCCTTTGATATCTACAAGGATGACAGGAACTGGGCGCCGCCCAGCCGGCATGACCTGCTGCGTACCCTGCAGGGCAAGGACAACGAGTTTTTCTCCCGCGGCATCCAGCGCTTCTTTATCACCTACGATGACGAGCGCCCCGTGGCGCGGGTGCTGGCGGGCGTTGACCTGCGCCTGTCTGCCCAGTTGGGGGAGTCCGCCGGCTACATCAGCCTGTTTGAAAGCTATGACCAGTATGAATACGCCGCCGCGGCCCTGGATGCCGCGACGCGTTTTTTGAGGGAGAACGGCGTCAAGCGCGTCATCGGTCCGGTGGCCCCGCGCTATGACCTGCTCAACCGCGGGATGCTGGTGGACGGCTTTGACGGCCCGCCCGTGCTCCAAAACGCCTACAATCAGCCCTACCTGCCCCAGCTGCTGGAGCGCTACGGCTTCCAGAAGTGGCGGGACTACCTGGCCTATGACATCCGCACGGACAGCATCCCGGTGGACCGCATCCTGCCCATGGCCGACCGCATCCGTGAGCGCTTTGGTTTTCATGTGGTGCAGGTGGATTTCACACGAAGCAACCTCATCCGCGTCGCCCAGGACATGTCCTCCGTCATTCTGGAGGCCACGCCGGATGAGCCGGGCAGCTACCTGCCCGCCACGGAGGACTTGCTGCAGCTCTTCAAGCGCATCAAGCCCTGGCTGCGCAACCAGTCCGCTGTCATGGCCTATGCCGGGCGCCGCCCCATCGGCATGGTGGTGGGCTTTTTGGATTCCACCCCTTCCATGCAGGGCACCAACGGCCGCCGGACGCCCTACAACTGGGCGCGCCGAATCTTCAAAACCCTGGGCACCAAGACGGCGCGCTGCCCCATGCAGTACGTGATTCCCGAGTACCAGAACAAGGCGGTCAACACCGTGCTGCTGGCAGAGGCGGTAAAAGGCGCCAAAAGCCTGGGCATCACCCGCATTGAGGGCTCCCTGGTGGATGAGACCAACGTGGTATCAGTGAACAACACCCTGTCCGCCGGGGGCAAGCTCTACCGCCGCTACCGCGTATACCAGATGGCGCTGGGCTGAGCCGGGTGAACCACGGCCCCCGCCGCCTGCTTGGCTAGAAGTTGGCCGGGCAAGCTTGCCGGGCAGCCTGAGTGGGCAGGGCTGCAGGGTACGGCAATCAATGTCGCAATCTGCAGGATTGCCCAAAATCCCGCTTCATGTATTGACAAGCCTGCCGGGCTTTGCTAAGATTGCGCTTGCGTGTCAGCGTACCTGGGTGTGGCGCAGTTTGGTAGCGTGCTTGAATGGGGTTCAAGAGGCCGGAGGTTCGAATCCTCTCACCCAGACCACATCAAAGCCCCTTGTCAATCAAGGGGTTTTGTGCATTGCGTTGGTCCAAACGGAATGGTGATGCCGTCCATTCTGTGCGTCAGGCACAGAAAAGAGGGCACGGTGAGGACACGAAAGATGAATCGAATTGGGCGTGCGGTCATGTCCTCTCGCCCGGCAGCTTGTTGGGCCAGGTATTGATGGTGCTGTCCACTTCTGATTCTTTTTTTCCTAAAGGTGCCGATGCCCTTGGCTTTTCATGGGGAAAAGGGGGCACAGATTCCAGTCACCCTGGCACGTGCAGCAGCTATATTGGATTCACAGGAGGACGCATGCCGGATCATGACATGAATCCATCAGGTTTTTTTGATCAGGTCTACGACCTGGTTGCGCAGATCCCGCAGGGCAAGGTCATCAGCTATGGCCAGATAGCGCGCCTACTGGGCCGTCCACGGGCCGCGCGGCAAGTGGGGTGGGCCATGCGCCGTTGCCCTGAGGGCCTGCCCTGGCAGCGGGTGGTGATGGCGGACGGCAGCATCACCGGCGGCGCCTTCGCTGCGCGCCGGCGGGCCCTGCTGGAGATGGAAGGCGTGCCCTTTACCGGGGATGGCAAGGTCAACATGGCGGCCTGCCGCTGGATAGGCTGACAAAATCAGGGAGCTTGCGGTGGATGGACGCAAGCTCCCTGTTGATGAACCCCTCCGGGGTTGGAACATATTCCCTGAACCTGTCCTGTCTCCCTTCAGGGGACAGAAGGCAAGAGCCGCGCTTGTCTGCGGGCCTGGAACGGTGTCAGAATTTGCCGCCCCTTCCGCCGTAGGAGGTTCCGCCCCGGCTGCCGGAAGAGAAGCCACCGCCACCGCCGCCCCGGCTGGTGTTGGTTTCAATCTTGCGCCGGGTGACGGTCTGGTACATGAACAGGTCCCGCGCGTCCGTCAGGTTCAGGGAATTGGGCACCACATACTGCTGGGCGCCCACGCGGGACTTCGCGATTTTCAGCTTGCCCTTGAGCACCAGCGCATACACCAGGCCAATCACCAGCCCGCCAATGAGCAGAAACGGCAGCAGGCTGATGGCCCTTTCCATGGGGGTGGGCGGGATGAGCAGGCGCCGCACATAGCGGATGTAGCCGCTGAAGGCGCCATAGTAGTCGCCGTCTGACAGCTTGCTTTGCACAACGCGGGCCAGGTCATCGCTCTCCCGGTATGTCAGCAGGCTGATGCCCTTGCCCCTTGCGGCCTCATAATAATCCCGCGTGTCAAACATGATGGCCAGCAGCGCGCCGTCCGGGTAGCGCGCGGCGTCCCGGAAGCTGTGGTAGTAGTCAAAGGAGTAGTCCTTTGGGCCTTTGCGCTGGGAATCGTTGGTGGTGTGCACAATCACGTCAAAGCCGGTCAGCTCAAACAGCTCGCTGGCCTGCTGCTGCAGCCGCTGGCGTTCGCTGGCGGTCAGGCGGTCAGCCAGGTCAGAAACATGGCTCATTTCCTGCGCCTGGGTGAGCGGGGCCAGCAACAGCAACAGGGCCAGGATCATCAACACTCGCTTCATTTCAGCACCCCCAGCATCCCCAGCACGAACACCGCGGCAAACCCGGCCGCGGCTACCCCGGCAGCCATGCCCAGCATACGTCCAAAGAACTTTGCGCGGCTCCAGGGGATGTTGCTGGTCTGTTCCCCTGTCTGCCCGTTGATGGCAAAGATATAGGTTTTGCCTTCTTTTTTGGTGGTGATCAACCACACCGGGTAGAGGGCGGGCAGGGTGGTGCCGTTGACAATCTGGATGTTGCTGGACTGGGGCACCACCGTGGCATAGCCGGACACCGTGCCGCGAAAGGCGCTGTCCGTGGTGCTGCGCACGCGGGTATTGGCACGCTGCTGGCAGGTGTCCTGGTCCACATCGGCGCGGTTGGCCTGGGCGCCGCTCAAGGTGTGCGGCGCGAAGGGGATGGCCTCTTTGGTGTTGAAGGGCTCGATGGATTCAGAAATGGTGTTGTCCAGGCGCTCGGACGCATCCACCGGCAGGTCGGAAAAAGTCAGCGTGCCCGCCCGGTGGATCAGAAAATGCCGGGTGGTGGTCACCATGTACTGGCCGGAGCGCCGCGTGCTGACCGTGGTGCCCCGGTAGGTCATGCGCGCGTCCGCCTGGCAGCCAAAGAGCCAGTAAGGCACATAGAGCTTGCGGATTTCCTCAATCCGGTTGGGGCCTTTCAAGAACAGGTTGGGGATGAGCTTGCGTCCCTTGAAATAATCGCGGAACATGGCTTCCGCCTGGGCCTTTTCGATTTTGAAGGGGATGATGCGCTCTGGCCGGGTTTCCTCGGTAAACTGGGCGGGGATGATGGAGGGGCTGCCGCAAAAAGCGCACTCCGTGGCCACCGTGGTGTCCTCCATGAACAGCTGCGCGCCGCAGGAGGAGCAGTTGAAGGCGCGGGTCTGGCTGAGCTCTTCTTCCGTGAAGCCCTGGTCCTCCACCTGCCAGCTCATGTCCTCCGGGCGATCGTCCTCCTGTTCAATCTGGTTGATGGCGATGACGGTCTCCGGGTCAAAGCTGTTGCCGCAGGACCCGCAGGTCAGTTCCTGGGCGCGCCCGTCATAGGTGAGGGGCGCGGCGCAGGAGGGGCATTTGTATGTCAGTGTGCTCATGTGGTTCACATCCTTTCATCCATCCGCCCAAAACGGGCAGGCAAAACAGGGTGAAGGCGGCAGCCACCGCTGCCCACTGCCTGATATGATACAAATATACCTGTTCAAAGTAAAGCAAAACAAGGTCACCGCGCCTTTTGTCTGCCAGGGTGAAGCATTCCGGGCATGAAAGCGCGCCGCGCGGACGTTTTCTGATTGAAGGTCTCAAGACCCTGGCGCCGTGCCGGCCTGTACTGCGCTTGTTCAACACCTTGCAATGGGGGAGATGTCGTGGTATACTGCCTGTAGGTCAAAGAAGGTCAGCCTTCTCTGACGGAAAGGATGACGGCATGCGCTTAAGCGACATGATTGAGGAGTTCATCAAGGAACTCTGGAACAAAGAGGACACCCAGGTTGAGCTGAAGCGCAACGAGCTGGCGGAGTATTTCCGCTGCGCGCCCAGCCAGATCAACTATGTGCTTTCCACGCGTTTTACCCCCGACCATGGCTATGCCATTGAGAGCTTCCGGGGCGGCGGCGGTTTCATCCGCATTATCCGTCTGCAGGAAGAGGTCAGGGAGCACCTCAGCTACCTCATCAACCAGCGCGTGGGTGAGGCCATCAGCGCCCAGGAAGCCCGCCTTCTCTGTTTGCAGCTGGCCCGCCAGGGTAGGATTACCGATGAGACAGCGGACATCATGGCCGCGGCGCTCAGCCAACAAGCCCTGTGCGTGCCCATCCCCGAAACGCTCAAGGATGCCATCCGCGCCAAGACCCTGCGCAGCATGCTGCTGCAGATCGCGCAGCAGGCTGAGTGAAGGAGGACAAGATGATTTGTGAAGTCTGCCACCAAAAGCACGCGGACATCGTTTTTAAAACCGTGACAGGCGACCAGGTCGCCACCAAGGCCATGTGCCTGGCTTGCGCGCACTCCATGCAGCAGGACATGGTCAAGATGTTCATGGCGCTGGGCTTCCGCCGCGACCAGGTGGAGGAGCCCAGGATTCAGGAAGAGCCTGCGCCGGCCATGCCACGTTACCTGTGCACCCAGTGCGGCAGGCCGTATGAGGGGCTGGATGAACATACCATGGCCGGCTGCGCAGCCTGCTATGATGCCATGCGCGAGGAATTGGATGCTGTGTTTGGCAGCAAGCCGCAGGACAGCGCGCTTGCCACTGAGGAAGCGCCTGTTGAAGCGGTGCCACAGGAAGACGCCCTGAGCCAGCTGCGCTACCGGATGATGGAAGCTGTCATAAAGGAGCGCTTTGAGGAGGCGGCCCGCCTGCGCGACCAGATTAACCGGCTGGAGCTGGCAGAGGGCCAGACCTAAGCGTGTACAACTTCGTTTTGCTTGCTGAAGCCTCCCTGCGCAGGAACTATCAGGACCTGCGCTTTTGTCCGCAGGATGACCGGGAGGACCTGGCCCGCAGCAGCCAGCGCAGCCTGACGCGGCTGCAGGAAGCGCTGCCGCAGGCCCAGTACCTGGACGCAGGCGGGCTGCGCGCCTTTGGCCTGCCCTACTTGCGGGAGTTGCTGTTGCCCCGGGGCTACCGCCGGCTGGAAGAAGCCGGGTGGCTGCTGGAAGAGCACAGCGGCCTGGGCGCCGCCATCAACATGGATGAGCACATCGTGTTCAAGGCCCTGGGCGACGCCCGCCAGGCGGATGAACTGCTCAAGGGTGTCCGCCAGCTGGAGGGCAAGGCCCTTGATCCCCAGCATCCCTATGCCCAGAACCCGGCCTATGGCTACCTGTCCTACAAACCGGTGCTTTCCGGCAGCGGCTTGCACCTGGGCCTGATTATGCACCTGCCCATGCTGCACTTTTTAAAGCAGGCGCGCTTCATGGCCCGCGGCTTCTTAGAGGAGGGCATCCAGTTCAAGGGCTTGTCCCTGCCAGACGGCCGCAACCCGGCCAAGCTGTTCCTGCTGACCAACAGCGGCAGCCACCGGCTGGATGACCAGGCCATCAGCCAACGGGTGGTTGACGCCGCACAGGACGCCGCCCGCAAGGAGCAGGCCCTGCAGCAGCGGGCGCTCAACCGCAGCGGGCAGACCTCCCTGACGGAACAGGTGTGGCGCTCCTATGGGATTCTGCGCTACGCCCGGCGCCTCACCAGCAGCGATTTTCTCACCCACTGGAGCAACCTGCGCCTGGGGGTGCAGGGCGGGATTTTGCCCCTTGACCCCCTAACGCTGGATGGCCTGCTCCACTACGCCAATGACTACGCCTTCCTCAGGGAAGGCCTGGACCCCAAGACCTTTGCGTTCCGGCGGGCGGACGAAGTTCGCCGGACCTTGTCAGGAGGAATATAATGCCCATTTTTGGTAGGTTTGATCCCAAGGCCAAGCAGGTGCTGGACACTGCCCAGCAGGCCGCCATTTCCCTGCGCCACCGCTTCTGGGGCACCGAGCACCTGTTGATTGGCCTGGTCTCCCGCGCTGCGGATGACCTGCCCGGCCTGCCAGACAACGTGAGCCTGGAAAACGTGCAGGACGCGGTGCGCCAGTTGTCTTCGCCCAGCCAGCTGCCCCCCAAAGTGCTGGAACTGACCCCGCGGATGAAAAAGGTGCTGGACGAGTCCCTTGCCCGCGCGCAAAAGCACCAAAAGGGGCAGGTCACCACCGCCCTGCTGTGGTATAGCCTGCTGGCCGAAGCCGATTCGGTGGCCGTGCGCATCCTCACCGTATTTGGCTGCGACATTGAAGCCCTGCGCGCTGAAGCAGCAGACAGCCTACGCGCCACGCCGGGGGAGGACGCGGAGCAGAGCAAAAGCACCCTGGAGAAGAACAGCCGGGACCTGACCGCCTTGGCCCGCCAGGGCAAGCTGGACCCGGTGGTGGGTCGCGACAAGGAGATTGAGCGCATGGCGCAGATTCTCTCCCGGCGCACCAAGAACAACCCGGTGCTCATCGGCGCGCCGGGCGTTGGCAAAAGCGCCATCGCTGAGGGCCTGGCCCAGCGCATCATCGAGGACGATGTGCCCGAAACCCTGCAGGGCAAGCGCCTGCTGTCCCTGGACATAGGCAGCCTCATCGCCGGCACCAAGTACCGGGGGGAGTTTGAGGAGCGCATGAAGGATGTCGTCAACGAGATTCAGCACAATCCGGACATCATCCTCTTCATTGACGAGCTGCAAAACATCATGGGCGCGGGCAAGGCCGAAGGCTCCATTGACGCCGCCGGCATCCTCAAGCCCGCCCTGGCCCGGGGCGAGGTGCAGTGCATCGGCGCCACCACCCTGGATGACTACCGCAAGCACATTGAGAAGGATGCCGCTTTGTCCCGCCGTTTCCAGCCGGTGATGGTGGACGAGCCCGACAGCGAGCGCTCTCTGCACATTCTGAAAAGCCTGCGGCCTCACTATGAGGCCCATCACCGTGTAGTGATCACCGATGAGGCGCTGGAATCCGCGGTGGAGCTGTCCGCCCGCTACATCGCTGACCGCTTCCTGCCGGACAAGGCGGTGGACGTGATGGATGAGGCCGCTTCCCGCGTGCGCCTGCGCGAGTTCGCGGCGCCGGTTGGCATCAAGGAGCTGGAAAAGAACCTGGACGCCGTCATCGCCGACAAGCGCCAGGCCATCACCCAGCAGGATTATGAGAAGGCGGCCAAGCTGCGCGATGACGAGCGTTCCCTGCGCCAGCAGATTCAGGATGCCAGGGATGCCTGGGACACAGAGCGCGACCAGCTCAAGCCCCGCGTCACCGAAGATGATATCGCCGACGTGGTGGCCGGCTGGACCGGTATCCCGGTGCAGCGCATGACAATGATTGAGTCCGCCCGGCTGATGAAGCTGGAGGAAACCCTGCACAAGCGCGTCATCGGCCAGGACGAGGCCGTGGTGGCTGTCAGCAAGGCCATCCGCCGCGCGCGCGCCGGCCTGCAGGACCCCAAGCGCCCCATCGGTTCCTTCATCTTCCTGGGCCCCACGGGCGTTGGCAAGACCGAGCTGTGCCGCGCGCTGGGCGAAGCCATGTTTGGCGATGAGGACGCGCTGATCCGCCTGGACATGAGCGAATACATGGAAAAGCACACCGTGTCCCGCATGGTGGGCTCGCCGCCTGGCTATGTGGGCTATGATGAGGGCGGCCAGCTGACCGAGGCTGTGCGCCGCAAGCCCTATTCGGTGGTGCTGTTTGACGAGATTGAGAAAGCCCACCCCGATGTGTTCAACATGCTGCTGCAAATCCTGGAGGATGGCCGGCTGACCGACAACATGGGCCGGGTGACCAGCTTCAAGAACACCATCATCGTGATGACCTCAAACGCCGGCGCCACCCAGCTGGCCCACGGGCGTTCCCTGGGCTTTGGCGGCAAGGAGGGGCAGACCGCCATGGACCACGCGGAGATGAAGACCCGTGTGCTGGACGAGATCAAGCGGGTGTTCCGCCCGGAGTTCCTCAACCGCCTGGACGAAATCATTGTCTTCCACGCGCTCAGCGATGAGGAGATCGGCCAGATTGCCCACCTGATGCTGGATGTCATCATCAAGCGCATGCAGGAGAAGCAGATCGCGCTCAGTTTCACCGAGGATGCCGTGGCCCTGCTGGCCAAAGCCGGCTTTGACCCCCAGTATGGTGCCCGTCCGCTGCGCCGCGCCATCCAGCGCATGGTGGAGGACGCGCTGAGCGAGCAGCTCGTGTCCGGCGCCCTGAAGGAGGGCGACAGCGTGCGCATGCACGCGGAGGGCGACAAGCTGGGCTTTACCCTCACCCGGGATGGCGAACCCCTTCCCCAGCTCGCTGACCAGACCGTCAGCTGAACCAGACCACCTGACCCGGGCGCCGGTTGAACCGGCGCCCTTTGCTTGGACACTGCCCAGGCGGCAGGGCACCAGATGCCACATGAGCGCATCGCAAGCCTGTGTTCACAGGCGGCGAATGGGCGCTGTTTTCCTTGACCATATATGCCAAACGGCCTATAATGGCGCAGACAAGGGGGAGGAGCAAGATGGACAAGCGGCAGACCTATTACATCACAACGCCTATTTATTACCCAAGCGGGCATATGCATATCGGCCACACCTATACCACCGTGGCCGCGGACGTGATGACGCGCTTCAAACGCCTCACGGGCTATCAGGCCTATTTCCTCACCGGCACGGACGAGCACGGGCAAAAGATCGAGCGCCGCGCCCAGGAAGCGGGCATGGCCCCGCAGCAGTTCGTGGACGGCATCGTGGCGGAGACCAAAAAGCTCTGGGCGCTGATGAACATTGAGTACGATGATTTCATCCGCACCACCCAACCGCGCCACCAGCGCGCGGTGCAGCAGATTTTCCGCCAGCTTTATGAGCAGGGGGACATCTACAAGGGCACCTATGAAGGCCAGTACTGCACCCAGTGCGAGGCCTTCTGGACATCCAGCCAGTTTAAGGAAGGCACGCTCTGCCCGGACTGCGGGCGCCAGACAGAAATGGTGAAGGAGGAAAGCTATTTCTTCCGCATGAGCAAATACCAGGACTGGCTCATCCGGTACATCGAGGAGCACCCTGACTTCATCCAGCCCCCCTCCCGCGCCAATGAGATGCTCAACAACTTCCTGCGCCCGGGGCTGCAGGATTTGTCCGTCAGCCGCACCACCTTCAAGTGGGGCGTGCCGGTGGATTTTGACCCGGACCATGTGGTCTATGTCTGGATTGACGCGCTGAGCAACTACATCTCCGCCCTGGGATATGGCACGGAGGATGACAGCCTCTACCGTACCTTCTGGCCGGCGGATGTGCACCTGGTGGGCAAGGAGATCGTGCGGTTCCACTGCATCTACTGGCCCATCATGCTCAAGGCCCTGGGCCTGCCCCTGCCCAGGCAGGTGTTCGCCCATGGCTGGCTGCTGTTTGACAATGACAAGATGTCCAAATCCAAGGGCAATGTGGTCTACCCCGGCCCTGTGGTGCGCCGCTTGGGCGCGGACGCGCTGCGCTACTACCTGATGCGCGAGATGCAGTTTGGCGCGGATGGCAACTACACAAACGAGGCCATGCTGCAGCGCGTGAACGCTGACCTGGCCAATGACCTTGGCAACCTGCTCAGCCGCACGGTGGCCATGGTTGAGAAGTACTTTGAGGGCACCCTGCGCCAGCCTGGCGACTACCAGGAGGAGGACCGGCAGCTCATCCGCCAGCTGGAGGCGCTGCCAGCCCTGGTGGAGAAGGAGATGAACAGCCTGCAGTTCTCCCAGGCACTGGCAGACATCTGGAAGGCCATCTCCGCCTGCAACCGCTATATTGACCTGACCCAGCCCTGGGTCCTGGGCCGGGATGAGGCGGACAAAGGCCGCCTGGCCACTGTGCTGTATGTGCTGTGGGAGAGCCTGCGCTTCATTGCCGTGCTCATTTCCCCGGTCATGCCGGCCACCCCGGAGCGCATGTACCGGCAGCTGGGCATCCAGGACGAGCAGCTCAAGACCTGGGCCTCCCTGGCCCGCTTTGGCTCGGGGCCCGCGGGGCTGAAGGTCAGCAAGGGCGAGGCGGTCTTCCCGCGCATTGACATCAAGGCCGAGCTGCCGCTGCTGGAGCGCGAGAACGAGGCCGAGCTGGCGCTGGGCCAACCCGCGAAGGACATCAGCCAGGCGGAGGCCGCACCGGCGGAGGACCCGGAAATCACCATACAGGATTTCCAGAAGCTGCGCCTGCGTACCGCGCTGGTGCTGGCCTGTGAAAAAGTGGAGAAGAGCGACAAGCTGCTCAAGTTCCGCCTGAAGGTGGGGGAGGAAGAGCGCACCGTGCTCTCCGGCATTGCCAACCACTACCAGCCGGAGGAACTGGTGGGCAAGACCCTCGTGCTGCTGGCCAACCTGGCCCCCCGCAAAATCCGCGGGGTGGAATCCCAGGGCATGCTGCTGTGCGCGGCGGAAGAGGACGATTCGCAGCTGCGCCTGCTCACGGTGGACGCGCCTGTCCGGGACGGGGTGGACATCTCTTGAGCGAGCCGCTGCAGCTGTTTGACACCCACTGCCACCTGGATGACGCGCGCTTTGATGAGGATCGGGACCAGCTGATTGCCAGTCTGCCGGGCCAGGGCGTTGCCCGCGTATTGACCTGTGGCAGTGACCTGGCCAGCTCCCGCGACGGCCTGGACCTGGCCAGGCGGCATGAGGGCGTCTTTACCGCCGCCGGCATCCACCCCCATGAGGCGGCCAGGGCGCGGGAGGGGGACCTTGCGGCCATCGCGCGCCTGCTCAAAGAACCCAAGGTGGTGGCGCTGGGGGAAATCGGCCTGGACTTCCACTACGATTTTTCCCCCAGGGATACCCAGCTGGAACTGCTCAACGCCCAGCTGGACCTGGCGCTTGAAGCCAGGCTGCCCGTGGTGCTGCATGTGCGCGAGGCCCACGGCGCCATGCTGGATTTGCTGCGCGGGCGCCGGGGCAGGCTGCCCGGTGGCGTGCTGCACTGCTATTCCGGCAGCGACCAGAGCGCCCTGCTGTACCAGGAGATGGGTTTCTACATCTCCTTTGCCGGCCCCATCACCTTCAAAAACGCCGACAAGCTGCGCCAGGCCGCCCTGGCGGTGCGCCCGGAGCGCCTGCTCATTGAGACGGACAGCCCCTACCTGGCGCCGGTGCCCCACCGGGGCAAGCGCAACGACCCGGCCAAGGTGGTGGAGGTGGCGCGGGCGCTGGCGGAGCTGTTCAACCTGCAGCTTCCAGAGCTGGCCCGCCTCACCTGGTGCAACGCCAACACCCTCTTTGGCCTGCCCGAACTGCCCGCGGTCTGAAGGCTGCAATTATGACGTTCATGTTAATTATGTTAAAAGTCCAAGAACATCCTGCTTCAATTTATGCTATACTCTATGAACCCACCCGGGGAGGGAGTTATGTCGGCTGAGCTGATCCTGGCTTCCCTTTCCCCGCGCCGGCAAGAGCTCCTAACCCAGATGGGCCTGCGCTTTCAGGTGGTGCCTCCCAGGGCGGAGGAGAACCTGCAGGGTGAGGCCGGGCAGGTGGTGGTCGCATTGGCCCGGCGCAAGGCGCTGTCGGTGGCGGGCTCCCATCCATTGGCCTATGTGCTGGGTGCGGACACCCTGGTAAGCATTGCCGGGCAGGTCCTTGGCAAACCCCGCGATCTGGATGCGGCCGCGGCCATGCTGCGGGAGCTTTCCGGCGCCTGGCACGAGGTGCACACCGGCGTTTGCCTGGTGGCGCCCGGCGGGGAGGAGCGCACTGCCCTGGTCACCACCCAGGTGCTGTTCGCGCGCCTGAGCGAGGGGGAGATCAGCGCCTACTGCCAGAGCGGTGAACCGCTGGGCAAGGCCGGCGCCTACGCCATCCAGGGCCTGGGCGGCATGTATGTGGAGCAGATCCGTGGCAGCTACACCAACGTGGTGGGCCTGCCCACCTCCCAGGTGCGGCGCATGCTCAAGGAAACCAACTACTTCTAGAAACGGGAACTGTGTGAATGGCTATTATTGCGCCTGATATTGGCATTGATTTGGGGACATCCAACACGCTGGTGCATGTGCGCCGGCGCGGTATCCAGATCAATGAACCAACCCTGCTGGTGGTATCAGGCCATGAACGGCGCACCATCAAGGCCATCGGCCAGGATGCCCTGGCGCTGGTGGGGCGCACCTCCTCGGGCGATGTGGCGGTGCGGCCGCTGCAGGAAGGTTCCGTCAAGGATTTTGACCTCACCGAGGCCGTGCTGCGCTACTTCATCCGCAAGGCCATCGGCGTATCCCACCTGGTCAAGCCCCGCATGTACATCACCGTGCCCAGCCGCATCTCCCCGGTGGAGAAGCGCGTCATCCGCGAGGCGGCCGCCTCCGCCGGCGCGCGCAAGAACGCCATCCACCTGATTGACAAGCCCTTTGCCTCCGCCTTTGGGTCCGGCCTGCCGGTTTTCGCCCCGGAGGGCAGCATGGTGGTAGACATCGGCGGGGGCACCACCGAGGTGGCGGTGATATCCCTGGGCGGCACCGTGATCTCACGCTCCATTCCCCAGGGGGGCATCCACATGGATTCGGTCATCGTGGATTTTATCAAGCATGACCACAACATGCTCATCGGCGACCGGATGGCGGAGGACATCAAGATTGACTGGGGCAGCGCCCTGGCCTCCGCGGAGGACCGCAAGGTGGTGGTGCGCGGGCGCGACCTGATCACCGGCCTGCCCCAGACGGCAGAAATTGCCTCCAGCCGCTTCTACCAAGCCCTGCACGGCCCCTGCCTGAAAATTCTGGACACCATCCGCGAGATCCTGGACAAAACCCCGCCGGAGCTGTGCAGCGACATCCTGCGCAAGGGCATCTACCTGGTGGGGGGCGGCGCGCAGCTGTATGGCCTGGACCGCTTCCTGGCCTCGGAGCTGAGCCTGCCCGTCACCCTGGCGCGTGACCCCATGCTCACCGCGGTCACGGGTGTTGGTACCATGGCCGAGCACAGCGACCTGCTCAACAAGCTCACCCGGTCCACCTTCATGCAGGATGACAATGCCTAAGAACCGAAAGCTTGCCAGGCAGCGTCCCCGCAAGGAGAAAACCGGGGCCCAAACCGCGGCGGAGCGCCAGCGCGGCCTCAGCCGCCTGATGGGCTTGCTCACCGCCCTAGTGCTCCTGCTGGTGATTGTGGTGATGGTGCTCTCCCAGCTGTTTGACACCCCCATCCTCAAGGCCCCGCGCGAGCTGGTGGCCAGGGTAGTCACCCCCATCCAGCGCACCTTTGCCACCGGCACCGATTTTATGGTGGACTATCTGCGCACCCTCAAGCTGCGCAGCAATTTCGAGTATGAGTACCGCCTGCTGCAGGAAAAGGTGGACGAGCTGACCGACAAGGCCATGCTGGCAGAATCCCTCCAGCAGCAGGTGTTGGCCTACGCCGACCTGGATGACGAGGTCAGGCGCAACCCGGGCCTCAACGGCATCAAGGCCGACATCATTGGGCGAGATACCAGCAACTACTCCTTCGTGTTGACCCTGAACGTGGGCGCCAACAACGGCGTCACCGACAACATGGCCGTGGTGGTGCCCGGCGCCCTGGTAGGCATCACCTTTGACACGCTGGACGCCACCACCAAGGTGCGCGGCATCATCGACACCAACGTGGCGGTGGCCGCGGTCATCCAGTCCAACCGCGACCCGGGCACGGTGTCAGGCACCCTGGCGATTGACGGCACCCAGAACTGCCGCATGTATTACCTCTCCTACACCACCCTGCCCCGGCCCGGGGACATGGTGGTCACCTCCGGCATGAACACCGGCCTGCCCAAGGGCATCCCCATCGGCCGGGTGCGGGAGAGCACGCGCGGGATGGAGGACTCCAAGCAGTTCATCGTGCTGGAGCCCATCGCCAATTTTGACCACATGGAGTATGTGATTGTCTACCGCTACCAGCAGACGGTCAGCCAGGTGGAACGTCACGTCCCCCCGGAGCCCACCTTTGTGCCCCTGCCCTCCATCCGCCCGGTGCCCACCTTCATTGGCCAGGAAGAGCCGGTCACAGACCCCGATGCCACCCCGGGGCCGGATGAATCTCCGGAAGCGGCGGACAGCCCCAGCCCCACGCCCACGGAAACCTTGACGCCACCCCCGGAAGTCGAGTCAGAAACAGCGCAGGACGAGGGCATCAGCTACAACGCGCCGGTCATTGTGGACACCACCCCCACCCCGGAACCTTCGCCTGAACCCATCCCACCCAGCCCCAGCCCCACGTTCTCGCCGGAGGACATGACGGTGGAGGAGGATCCCTGATGCAAGCGGTACTGCGCAGAGGCGGCAGCGTCGCCCGGGCAGCCATCAAGTTTTTGAAGGTGCTGCTGCTTGTGCTGCTGTACTTCCTGCTGCAGACCGCGGTCATGCCCCACCTGAAGATCGCGGGCATCATGCCCAACCTGCTCATGGTCATTATCGCCATCATGACCGTCAGCTACGGCAAGCTCTATGCCTTTATCTCCGGTGCCCTCATCGGCATCATCCTGGAAGCCATGTCCTACAGCATCCCGCTGTTTTATCTGCTGATCTATCCCGTGCTGGCCCTGCTGTGCGCCCAGGTGTTCGCGGACATGTCCGACATCAAGCGCGAGATGCGACGCATCCGCCAGGCCCAGCGCCAGAGTGAGGCGGCGGCCCAGGGGCAGGCCTCCTTTGTCAGGCGGCGAATCCGCCTGCGCATCCGGCGGGATTCACCCCATGACCTCAACGCCCACCTGCGCATCCTGCTCAACACCCTGATGCTGGTTGCGCTGTTTGAAGGCGTGATGCTGATTTATGTGGCTTTGAGCGGCATCGCCGTCACCTGGCAGCACATCGCGCGCGTGGTGTACGCGGCCGCCTATTCAGCCCTGTGCAGCCTGAGCATGTTCCCGGTGCGCGCCTACCTGGGCCTGTACCGCCGCCGGCGCCCGCTGGCCAGCCAGGAGGGCGAGGAGGTGCTGGCCACCCCCAGGGAGCTGCTGCGCACCCTGGCCCTGGTGCCGGATGAGGCACCGCCCGCGCGCAAGCCGATGTTCCAGTTCCTGCGCAGAAAACCCGGTCCGACCGACCAGGGCACGGACAGCCCCGCGGACGACAGCCCGCGGCCTGACCGCCCGCGGCCTGACCGCCCGGAAGGGGAGGTACAAGATTATGCGGATTGAGAAATCCACCATCAAGCGCTATATCATCTTCGCCATCGCCGTGGTGCTGCTCTTTGGCAGCCTGGTGTTCCGCCTGCACAGCCTGCAGGTGGTCAATGCCGACCAGTACCAGAGCACCGCTTCCACCGGCAGCTTCAAAACCATCCGCATCACCGGCAAGCGCGGCATGATTACCGACGCGGAGAGCGTGGTGCTGGCCATGAGCGAGGACATCTATAACGTCACCTTCATGCTCACCAACTCCCAGCTGCGCACCGAGCACTACAAAAACATCACCCCGGCGCTGCTGAAAACCAAGGAGATTGTGGAGTCCTACGGTGGCGCGCTCAAGCGTGATTTTGTCATACGCCGCAATGAAGAAACCACCCTGTGGGAGTTTGACTTTGGCCAGGGCATTTCCGAAAAGGCCTGGGACATCCGCGAGAGCCAGTGGCGCGGCAACCACTACCTCACCCAGGCGCGCTACCCCACTGCCGAGTCCTGCTACGAATTCCTGCGCAACCTCTACCAGATTGACCCGGAGCTGGATGAGCAGGCCACCCTGGAGGTGATGGCTGCCTATTCCCAGATGCGCATGAACATCTACAACGCCCAGCCCATTGTCATCGCCAACAACATCCCCTTTGAGGCGGTGCAGGAGATTTCAGCGCTGAGCATGTCCCTGCCGGGCATCGGCATTGAGGTGGGGGAGAAGCGCGTTTACCCGCGCAGCACCCTGGCCTCCCAGGTCATCGGCTATGTGGGCCCCATCGCTGAGGTGGACAACTACCAGACCGAGCTGCGCCCCATGGGCTACGCCCTCAACGACATCATCGGCAAGGACGGGATTGAGCGCTCCATGGAGAACTGGCTCACCGCCAACATCGCCAGCCGCACCGGCAGCCGGGTGATGGAGCGGGACAACCAGGGCCGCCTCACCCGCCAGATCAGCTACACCCAGCCCACCGACGGCAACAATGTGAAGCTGACCCTCATTGAGTCCTACCAGCGGGAGGCTGAGCGCGCCATCGCCGCCAACGTGGACTACACCCGCGGCGTGCAGGAGCGGGAGATGTTCCGCGACCGCTGGCGGGAGACCAACAAGGCCAAGCTGGAGGAGCGCGACTTCAACGAGTACCCCCTGCAGCTGGCTGACACCGGCACCATGATGGTGGTGGACGTGAACACCGGGCGGGTACTGGCCATGGCCCAGCATCCCACATACGACCTCAACGCCATGGTGGCCGGCGGCAAGGAGGTCACCGACATCCTGACCGATGACCGCAGGCCGCTGTGGAACTTTGCCATCCAGTCCCGCGCGGAGCCGGGCTCCATCTTCAAGATGGTCACTGGCCTGGCGGCCCTCACCAACGGCCGGCTGAGCGTCACCGATGAAATCACCGACACCGGCCCCTACATGGAATACACCACTGTGGAAGCCGATGCCCCTGTTTGCTGGATTGCCAAGGGTTACCGCAAGCAGCACGCCAACCTGAACATCGTGAGTGGGCTGTCCAAATCCTGCAACTTTTTCTTCTATACTTTGGCTGGCTACCTCTATGGCAAGACCGGCAGCAACCTGCTTTACCAGTACGCGGCCAAGATGGGCTTGACCACCCTGACAGGCATCCAGCTGCCTGGTGAAGCGCGCAGCGTGGTGGGTAACCAGACCTCGGTGTATGACCCCACCTCGCCCATCAACCGCCAGGAGACCAACCTGCCGCTCCTGGTGGCGGCCAAGATCAAGCAGCACCTGAAGAACGTGGGCGCCAGCTATGGCATCACCTATGATGACCAGCGCCTGGATGCCTGCATCAAGCAGCTGATGGACATGGCCCTGGTCACATCGCAGCAGGACTGGCCCAACGCCATGCGTCCCATCCTGATGGCGGAGCTCAACATGACCCGAGACATGGTCTGGCTGCAGGCGGTCATCGGGGAGATCTGGTATGCCCTCAACGACATCAAGTGGGGCGGCAGCATGGAGGTGCAGATGGCCATCGGTCAGTCCATCACCACCCTCACCCCGGCGGCTGTGTCGCGCTATGTGGCGGCCATCGGCAACGGCGGCACGGTGTACAACCTTTCCATCGTGGATTCCATCATCTCTCCCGAGGGGGAAATCCTCAACCAGTACCAGCCCAGCATCTTCGGCACCCTGGATGGCTCCGAGCCCTACATGCCCTACATCAAGGAAGGCATGAAGGGCGTGGTGGACGAGGCGGGCACGGCCCGGCGCTACTTTGACGGCTGGCCGTACCAGGATGAGCTGTGGGCCAAGACCGGAACCTCCCAGGTGACCATCGGCGGCATCAAGCTGGACCTGGAGAACAACGGCTGGTTTGTTGCGCTGGCCCCCTTTACCACGCCGGCGGAAATCGCGGTGGTGGTGCTCATCCCCAACGGCAAGGCGGGTGCCGAGGCCACCCGCGCGGCGCGGGACTTTATCGGCTGGTGGTTTGAGGACAAGAACAAGTCCACCGGCGAGGTGCCCGTGGTGCCCGGCAACCAGCTGATGCCCTAGGCGGAAAGGAACGGCATGGGCAAGTCATATCTGTTCATCTCCGGCAAGGGCGGGGTGGGCAAATCCACCCTGGCCGCCGCCATTGGCGTGGCCGCCGCCCGGGCGGGCATGCGCGTGGCCCTGGTGGACGCGGACATCGGCCTGCGCAGCCTGGACTTGTTGCTGGGTCTGCAGGACAGGATCCTCTACGACATGGCTGATTTGACCCAGCGCCGCTGCAGCCTGGACCAGGCGCTGATCAAACACCCGGAGTTCCCCACCCTGAGCCTGCTGGTGGGCGGTCAGCAGGCCCGCCCCAAGGAGTTCAAGCGCCTTGACCTGCAAAAAATTCTCAACACCCTGCACAAGCGCTTTGACCTGGTGCTGGTGGACGGCCCGGCTGGCCTGGGGCGCGGGATGCGCAACTTCGTGGGCCTGGCGGATGAGGTGCTGCTGGTGGCGACGCCTGACGCGGTCTCCCTTCGCAGTGTGGAAAAAATCGCGCAGGACCTTTACAACCAGGGGATCCGGCCTGGGCTGTTGTTCAACCGCTACACGCCGGGGCGGGTGCTGGCAGGTGAACTGGCCCAGCCCAACCAGCTGGCCGCCACGGTGGACCTGCCATTGCTGGGCGTCGTGGAAGAAAGCCCCCTGGTGCTGGATGCCCAGCACGCTGGCCACAGCGCGGCCCAGACCGGGGATGAGGGGATGGATACCAACTTTTTGGACATCGTGCAGCGCCTGCTGGGGCTGAACAACCCCATTGAGGACTATCTACCCGAGAAGCTGACCCGCTGGCAGCGCTTCTTAAAGTGGCTTGAGGACTGAGCATGAGCATCATTGAAGACAAACGGTCGCGGCCTTTCTTTGACTTCTGGCTGCTGATTGTCACCTACCTGCTGATGATGATGGGTGTGCTGGCCATCTCCGTGGCCACCTTTGACCCATCGGTCTCCCTGGACCTGCCGCTGCTCAACCGCATCCTGGCCTCCTCCACCGGCTCCTGGCAGGCCATCTTTGTGGTGGCCTCCCCGGCGGCGGTCTGGTTCATCGTGTCCGTGCCCTATGAGCACTTCAAGACCTTCTCCCCGGTGTATTTCCTGGCCACGACCATCCTGCTGCTGGTGGTCATGGTCACCGCCAGCGCCATTCGCGGCGTGCAGGCCTGGATCCAGTTTGAGCAGCTGGGCCGCATGCTGCAGCCCAGTGAGTTTGCCAAGATTACCCTGATCCTCATGCTGGCCAAAGAGTTTTCCCTGCCGGAGAAGCCCCTTGGCAGCCTGCGCTCCCTGCTGCGGGTGGGCACCTTTGTGCTCTTCCCTGCTGCCCTGACCTACCTGTCCAACGAGACGGGCAGCGTACTCATCATGCTGGGCATCGCCTACCTGATGCTCTATTTTGGCGGGGCGGACTGGAAATGGATGCTGGTCATCACCACCGTGGTCCTGCTGGGCGTGGCCGCCATCTTTGCCTACGGCATCATCGGTGGCAGCAACGACTTCCGCCTGATGCGCATCCTGGCCTTCCTTGACCCGCATGCCTACAGCCTGGACGCGGGCCTGCAGCTGCTGCGCTCGCAGGAGGCCATCGGCTCAGGCGGCCTGACAGGCGTGGGCCTGTTCGTGCCCGGCTCCATGAGCCAGCTCAACTTCATCCCCGAGGACTGGACTGACTTCATCTTCGCCACCATTGGCGAGGCGGTGGGCTTTGTGGGTACGCTGATCATTGTGCTGCTGTTCGCCTTCCTGATTTTCCGCATGCTCTACCTGTCCCGCTTCACCTATGACAAGTTTGGCCGCCTGGTCATCATCGGGGTCATGTCGATGATGTTCCTGCATGTCTTCCAGAACGTGGCGATGACCATCGGCCTCATGCCCATCACCGGCATTCCGCTGCCCTTCTTGAGCTATGGCGGCTCCAACCTGCTCACCAACGTCATTGGCATTTCCCTGGTGCTCAACGTCACGCGCAACCGCACCGCCTCCATGCCTTCCTATAACCTGCCCGCCGGCAACCTGCTGCGCACCCGGCGCCGCCGGCGCAAGGCGCCCATCTATGTCAACACCTCACAGGACCGGGGCCTGGTGGGCCTGCGGCCCAGGCGGCGGGGCGGAAGGCGGCGCGCCGAGGGCTGACCCAGGCTGCGCCAGCGCTGTTTTCGGCCTTTGGCATCCCGCCCTGTATACCTTCCTTTGCCGGCTTGTCAAGCCGGCAAACCACCTGTATAATGCCGGCGTTATTACAAGCGTCCTGGAGGTTCCGATGACTCTGGTAAAATGTCCCCGCTGCGAATTGAATTATTTGAGCGCCAAGGAGCACATGTGCAAGGTGTGCTACCGTGAGCTGCATGGCAAGCAGAAACCCGAAGAGGTGGAGGTCTGCTCCACCTGCCATGAGTCCAACGCCCTGCCCGGCCGGGATGTCTGCCTGTACTGCCTGCGGGAGATGAACAAGCAAAAGGGCATCAAAGAGGAAATCGGCGAACCGGTGGAGATTGGGCTGGACCCGGTCAGCGGCATGGAGGAGATTGTGCCTGATATCAGCCCTGACCAGGATGATCCGGACTTCCATGTGATGGGGGACGCGCTTTCCCTGGAAGCCCTGGGTGAGCAGGAAGACGCTGATGACGAGGATGAAGAGGACATGGATGGCTGATTCAGCCCGCCTCTTTGCCATCAGCGACCTGCACCTGCCCGGTGGGGATGACAAATCCATGGACCTGTTTGGCCCCCACTGGCAGGAGCATTTCACAAAAATCCGCGAAGATTGGCTGGCGCGGGTAGGTCCCGAAGACATTGTGCTGCTCAGCGGTGACACCTCCTGGGCCATGCGCCTGGAGGAAGCCCTGCCCGACCTGCAGGCCATTGGCGCCCTGCCCGGACGCAAGGTGATGATCAAGGGCAACCACGACTTTTGGTGGAGCTCCCTCAGCCGCGTGCGCGCCAGCCTGTCTGAGGGCTTTTTCGCCCTGCAAAATGACGCGCTGATCTTGGATGACCATGTGTTTTGCGGTTCCCGGGGCTGGAGCCTGCCAGGCCTGGAGGAGGACAGCCCGGAGAACCTGAAGATTTACCAGCGCGAGCTGATTCGCCTGGAGCTGTCCCTGCAGCGGGCACAGGCGCAGCGCGGGGCGCGCCGCCTGGTGGCGCTGTGCCACTTCCCCCCCTGCAACAGCCGGGGAGAGGACAGCGCGGTCACCCAGTTGCTGGAGCGCTACCAGGTGGACGACGTGGTCTATGGCCACCTGCATGGCCCGGCCTGCGCCTCCGCCTTTACTGGCATGAAGAATGGCGTGCGCTACTGGTTCTCCTCCTGTGACTGCGTGCAGTTCCGCCTGCTGGAGCTCACCTGCGACCAGCAGCCGGCAAGGGCCTGATGGTCGCCGGGGTGGCGCCCCAACCCATTTGCCAGCCCCCGTTCCCAGCCAAAGGAAACCGGCGCCCCAACTTCATAACAAACGACAAAGACATGTCAGCAATTTTGTGTTGAACCCACAAAGCAAGGCGCACCCAGAAACATAGGTTCCCCTTTGTTCGGGACAAGACAGGAACAGGCATTCGCAAGAATGCCTGTTGTTGTCTGTGTTTCCAGGGGGAAAGGGCCAAAGCTGCCGCACCTGCCGCGGCTTTTCTTGTTCCGTGCGCCCAGCCTGTGGTAATTTGTGTCTGAAAAGGGTGATAAGTGGTGAATGGTGGTGAGAAGCATGGCAGACGGTGGGGGAAAGGCCCGGTCTCAGGGCGCGGATGCGCAGGCCAAACGCCGTCTGGGCTTCATCGGCGTCTACAACCACTCAATCGATGGCAAGGGCCGTGTCATCGTGCCGCTGCCCTTTCGGGGCCAGCTGGGCGAGCGCATCATTGTGGGGGTGAACATGGCGCAGGATGCCATCGCGATTTATCCCTTTGATGTGTGGGAGGAGAAGGTGGACCTGCTGATGCGCCTGAGCCAGGAGGACGTCTCCGCGGAGTATTTCCTTGCCCGCTTCACCATGTATTCCTTTGATGGTCTGGGGTTTGATTCCCAGGGCAGGGTGCTGTTGCCGGCGGCCCTGCGCGAATTGTTTTTGAAGGACGCCCAGGGCGTTCAGGTGTCCGGCTCCGCGGACTATGTGAGCATCGTGTCCGACAGCCAGGCCGCGGCCGACCGCGAGCACTTCAATGCCCAGTATCCAGACCGGCTCAAGGCCATTGCCGACATCCAGGCCCGGGTGCGGGGAAAAACCAGGGAGGGTGGCTGAGCCCCCCTTAGAAAGGACAGACCATGCAGCAGGCCAAGCAAGCCACCTTCAAGCAGTTTGTGCTGGCGGGCAATCACATGACCCAGCGCGAGCACATCATGGTGTCCAGCCATGTCAGCCTGGACAACCCGGGGGAGCAGGACGGCCGTGACCTCTTTGTCGCCAAGGGCGCCAAGCGCGCCGGGCGAAGCATTTCCCTCAAGTGGGCGGGCATCCTGTTGGCCCTGTGTTTTGTGGTCTGCGTGTTCATGGTGGGCAGCAAGCTCGCCTTGACGAAGGGCCTGGAAGCGGAGTATGCTCATCTGAGCGCGCGCTACCAGGCCGCCCGGCAGGAGCAGCAACGCCTGCAGGAGCTGTTTGACCAAAAGAGCGACGCGTCCGGCATTTGCTACTACGCTGTCCAGTCCCTGGGCATGCGGCTGGCCGGGTCGGCCGAGACCATCGCCCTGCAGGCAGCGGGCCTGCCGGGGACGCCGAACCAGGGCCTGCTGCGTGGCAGCACAGGCGCCGGGCATTAAATCACCTTCATGAGGGAACTGTATGAAACTTTCGCATCTGGCGGCACAGGCGCTGGGATACGCCCTGGAGTTGACCGGGGATTGTGAGATCAGCAGCCTGAGCGCAGACAGCCGTGAGACATCCGATCAGGGGCTGTTTTTTTGCATCAAGGGAGCACACCATGATGCCCATGACTACGCGCAGCAGGCGGTGCGCCAGGGCGCTGTGGCGCTGGTGGTTACCCGCCTGTTGCCGCAGCTTGACGTGCCCCAGCTGCTGGTCAGCGATGACCGCGCCGCCATGGCGCTGATTGCGCGCGCCTTCTATGGCTTCGCGGACCAGCAGCTGCGCCTGGTTGGCATCACCGGCACCAAGGGCAAGACCACCACCAGCTACCTGGTGAAGGCCATCCTGGAGGGCTCCGGTCAAAAGGTGGGGCTGATTGGCACCACCGGCAACATGATCGGCCAGCAGTGGGTGAACAGCACCCTGACCACCCCCGACCCCATTGAGCTGCACAAAACCCTGCGCCAGATGGCGGACGCGGGCTGCCACACCGTGGTGATGGAGGTGTCCGCCCATGCCCTGTTCATGCGCCGCCTGGAAGGGCTGACCTTTGAAGCGGGCTGCTTTACCAACCTGTCCCAGGACCACCTGGATTTCTTTGGCGAGATGGAGGCCTATTTCCAGGCCAAGCGCGCCTTCTTCCTGGGCGGCATGGTGAAAAACGCCATCATCTCCCTGGACGACACCTGGGCCTTCCGGCTCAGCCAGGAGCTGACCATTCCCAAAATCAGCTACGCCATATGCACCAACGCCGACCTCTTTGCACGGGACATCCAGATTGAGGAGGGCGGGGTCTCTTTCCTGCTCAGCCTGTGGAATGACAAGTATTACCCGGTCAAGTTGTCCCTGATGGGCATGTTCAATATCTACAACGCCATTGCCGCCGCGGGCATCGGGCTGATCATGGGGGCGGAGCCGGAGGCGATCTGCCAGGCGCTGGAGAGCGTCAGCAGTGTGCCCGGACGCGCCGAGGTGCTGGACACCCACACCGACTACAAGGTGGTGCTGGATTACTCCCATTCTCCGGATGCCCTGGAAAACATTTTGTGCGCCATCCGTGAGTTCCTCAAAGGCCGGCTCATTGTGGTCTTTGGCTGTGGGGGGGACCGCGACCACGGCAAGCGCCCGCTCATGGGCGCGATTGCCGGGCGCTTGGCGGACCTGTCCATCCTCACCAGCGACAATCCCCGGGCGGAGGACCCGCTGGAGATTCTCGACGCCATCGAGGAAGGCATCAAGCCCACTGGCGGGCGCTATGAGGTGATAGAGAACCGCCGCCAGGCCATCCGCCATGCGCTGGAAATCGCCCAGGCGGGCGATGTGGTGCTGCTGGCCGGCAAGGGGCACGAGACCTACCAGGAGATCGCCGGCATCAAGCGGCCCTTCAATGAGAAGGCCATCGTGGCTGAGCTGGTTGCGCAGATGAAAACGGAGGGCCATCACGGTGCTTGAGCTGCTGAGCGCGGGCATCGCGCTGGTCATCGTGCTGCTGGTCATGCCCGGCTTTATCCGTTTCATGAAGGACCGGGGCATGATCCAGCCTGGCTACGACCTGGGGCCGGACTCCTTCAAGAAGAAGAAAGAAAAGCCGCCCAACATGGGTGGTCTCGTGATCGCGTTCGCGGTGCTGGTGGCCGCGCTGCTCATCAGCCAGATTGCCGGCAACGTCATGCATGTGCTGCTGCTCATGGTGGCCGCCTTTGGCGGGCTGGGCATTGGCTTTGCGGATGATTTCATCAAGGATGTGCGCCAGCACCATGATGGGCTGCTTCCCCGCTACAAGCTGATTGGCCAGTTCCTGGTGGGCCTGGTTTTTTCACTGACCACCGCCAGTTTGCTGGGCACCGCCATCCACCTGCCCTTTACCCGCGCCACCTGGGACCTGTCCTACGCCTATGTGCCGCTGATGACGCTGCTGTACGTGTTCATGACCAACTCCGCCAACCTGCAGGACGGTGTGGACGGCCTGATGTCCTCGGTCACCATGGCGGGGAGCGCTGCGCTGGGCGCCATCGCGCTCATCACGCGGGGGGGCAGCCTGTCAGACCCCTCCATTGCCTACGCCTGCTTCGCGCTGACCGGCGCCTGCCTGGGCTTCCTGTTCTTCAACCAGCACCCGGCCCGCATCTACATGGGGGATACCGGGTCCATGTTCATCGGCAGCCTGCTGACTGGCGCAACCATGCTGCTGCGACTGCAGCTTTGGCTGCTGCCGCTGTGCTTCACCATGATCCTGTCTTCCCTCTCCGTCATTGCCCAGCGTGGCTACTACAAGCTCACCGGGGGCAAGCGGCTGATCAAAATGTCGCCCATTCACCACCATTTTGAGATGAACGGCTGGAGCGAGAACACCATCGCGCGCCGCTACACCCTGCTCATCCTGGCGCTGAGCGTGCTGGGCGCGCTGGCCGCGCTGCCCCTGGCGCCCTGAGGCCGCGCCTGATGCCCCCCTTCAATCCTGAAGCAGTCAAGCAATATGCTGGCAAGACTGTGCTGGTAGCCGGCGCCGCGCGCAGTGGCCTGGCCGCGACCCAGCTGCTGCTGGCCCTGGGCGCCAGGGTGCTGCTGCATGATGACAAGCCCCTCACCGCCTTTGACAGCCTGCCGCAGGAATTGCTGCGGCATGAGCGCCTTGAGCTGCTGCTGGGTCAGCCCGCGCTGCCCCTGCTTGCCCGTGCCCAGGTGCTGTTGATCAGCCCAGGCATTCCGGTGGACAGCCCGCTGGTGCTGGCCGCAAGGGAAGCGGGGCTGCCGGTTACCGGTGAGCTGGCCTTTGCCGCGGGCTGCGCCACCCAGCGCCTGCTGGCGGTGAGCGGCACAAACGGCAAGACCACCACCGTGTCCCTGCTGGGTGAAATCTTCAACCAGGCCGGGTTGGTGGCGCAGGTGGCCGGCAACATCGGGTACCCGCTGTCCGCCGCTGTGCTGCGCGCGCGGGAGGAGGAGGTGCTCATCGTCGAGGTGTCCAGCTTCCAGCTGGAGACCGCCGATGGCTTTCGCCCGCAGGCCGCCGCCATGCTCAACATCACCCCGGACCATCTGGACCGCCACCACAGCATGGACACCTACATCGCCTTGAAGCGCTCGCTGTTTGTGGCCCAGCGCCCGGGGGACATCACCGTGCTCAACGCCGATGACCCGCAGGTGGCCGCACTGGCGCCAGGCCTGCCAGCTCAGGTGACCTGGTTCTCAAGCAGCGGCGCCATTCCGGAGGGCGCGGTGCTGCAGGATGGCCAGATCATCTGGCGGGAGGCCGGGCAGGACCGTGTGCTGTGCGCGGCCAGGGACCTGAAGATTCCCGGCCACCACAACTATGGCAACGCGCTGGCTGCAACCGCCCTGGCCGTGCGCTGGGGCATCCCCCTGCCGGTCATTGCCTACGCGCTGAAGAACTTCGCCGGGGTGGAGCACCGCATTGAGTTCACCGCCCGGGTGAATCAGGTGGTGTGGCTGAACGACTCCAAGGGCACCAACCCCGAGTCCACCATGCGCGCGGTGGAAGCCATGGACCGGCCCACCGTGCTGATTGCCGGGGGCTATGACAAGCAGCTGCCCTTTGACGCGCTGGCAGCCACCGTCGTCCAATCCGGCCTCATCCACCAGGTGGTGCTGCTGGGGCAGACCGCGCCCACGATTGAGGCGGCCTTGCGGGGCGCGGGCTATGACGCTATCAGCCATGCAGACAGCCTGGAGGACGCGGTTCACCAGGCGCACCGGCTGGCGCGGCCGGGCGGCTGCGTGCTGTTTTCCCCGGCCTGCTCCTCTTTTGACATGTTTGAGAACTATGAGCAGCGCGGGCAGGTGTTCAAGCAGCTGGTGCAGCGGCTTGGGCAGGGGGAGGGGTAGCCATGCAGCCGCCGCGCCCGCCGGACACCGGCCTGCCGCCACAGGGCAACCAGCAGCTGCCATACGAAGCCGCCCCGGCCCAGCCTGGCCCTCAAGAATATGATGACGGCCAGCAGCCCGGCTGGCCGCAACCCCATCAGGACCCGTTCCCCGAGGCGGAAGACAGCCTGCCGGAGCGGCCACTGTCTGGCCGGATTCCCCGGTTGCTGGTGATCCTGCTGGTGTTGGCCGCCCTGGCCCTGGTGCTGCGCTACCAGGTGTTCTCCATCCGGGAGGTGGTTGTCTTTGGCAACCGGCAGCTCAGCGCGCAGCAGGTGGCGCGCGCGGCAGGCGCGGACCGCGGCCTTTTTTACTGGACCATCAAGGAAGAGCAGATCAGGCAGGCTGTCAACGCCAACCGCTACCTGGTCTTTGAGGGGTTGGAGAAGGTCTTCCCCAACAAGCTGCACCTCCGGGTCGTGGAGCGCTACCCCTTCGCCTTCTTTACCCACCTGGGCGTGGGCTATGTGCTGGCGCAGGATGGCCTCATCCTGGAGCAGACCCGCGAGCTGAAGGACGGCACCGGCCTGATGCTGGTCAATGGCCTGGCAGTCTGGGGCCAGCAGGCCGTGGGGGCCCTGCCCGCCACCACTGACCCGGTCCAGCAGGATACCTTGGTGACACTGCTGCAGGAGCTGGCCCAATGGGGCTTTGAAACCCAGGTGACCAGCCTGGACATCGCCCAAAGCCTCAACCTGTCCATCCACACCCGGGACGGCTTCAGCATCAACCTGGGCGACAGCACCTGGATGCACGCCAAAATTGGCACAGTCGCCACCGTCGTCAACGCGCTGCGCCGGGAAGGCATCACCAGCGGCATCATTGAGGCTGCACGCCCGGGCGAGGCCACCTACCGCGCCACCGAGTAGGCCGGCGGGGGCTGCCCCGCTGCCTTCGCGCGCCCTGCCCGGCCCCCTTCCCGTCAAAAAGCCGGGAATGCTTGAAAAGGCTTGCATAGATATCACAAAAAGGTTACAATAAATCAAACCATGCGATGTTATGCTGCGTTTTTCCAGGGCTGTGGGCAAAGAGCCGGGGAGAAGCGCAAGAAATGGAGAGATATCCGATGAGGAGCACGATCAGCGTCATAGACTTTGGCACCAGCAAAATTGTTGCCCTGGTGGCCGAGGTCAGTTCCCGCCAGCGCTGCGACATCATCGGCGCGGGCACCACGCCCTATGACGGCTATGCCAACGCCCGCTGGAACAACGGCGCCATGGTCAATGACGCCATGGCCACCGCCATCGCCACCGCGGAGGAGCAGGCACGCTCCTCCGTCAAAACGGTTTATGCCGGTGTGCCCGGTCAGTTCTCCAAGGTCTATTCCTTTGAGGTCAAGGTGGATTTGCAGGGCGCCGCCCCGCATGTCACCAGCCGGGACATCGCCGCCCTCTTCACCCTGGCCGATGAGCAGGTGCAGGGCGTGCCCGGCACCCCCATCCACCGCAGCCCGGCCTGGTTTGTGGTGGATGACGGAAAGAAAACCCTGGAGCCGCTCAACCAGCACGGCAACGAGCTGCGCGCGCTGATTTCCTATGTGGTGGCAGACCGCTTCTTCATTGAGGACATCACCCAGCGCCTGCTGGCCGTCGGCAAGACGGCAGCGGGCTTTTTCTCCACCCTCATGGGGGAGGCCATGCTCTTCATCTCCGAGACCGACCGTGACCGCACCGCGCTGCTGATTGACATTGGCTACCTGAACACCGACATCATGGCGGTGGAGGGGGATGCCATCATCTTCCACAAAAACCTGCCCCTGGGCGGTGGCCACATCGCGGCCGACCTGGCCTATGGGCTGGAGATTCCGCTGGACAGCGCCGAGCAGGTCAAGCGCGGGTTCGAGTTTGGCCAGGGCAGCACGAAGAACAGCTTTGACGTGCTGCTGTCAAACGGCGCCACCCAGACCTTCAGCCGCGACAAGGTGTCAGAGATCCTGCTGCCCCGCGCGGATGAGATTGCCGAAGCCATCCTGAATGCCGTCAAGGAGTCTGGCGTGCGCCTGGGCAACTGGTCCCCGGTGTATTTGACTGGCGGCGGCCTGGCCATCAACAAGGGCGGGCGCGAGTTCCTTTCCGAGAAAATGGAGCGCCCGGTGCGCGAGCTGCCCCGCAAGGCGGTCAAGCTGTCCAGCGCCATCTATTCCAGCTCCCTGGGGCTGCTGGATTTGATTATTGATACCAAGAACACCGCCAACGCGAGCCAGGGCGGGCTGCGCGGTTTTATCCGCGGGCTGCTCAATGGCTGACAAACACAGAACAAAACAAGGGGGGCATACCATGCAGGTCAAGCAGGTGGAGCCTGAAATCACCAACAATTTCGCTTCCATAAAAGTGGTGGGTTGCGGCGGCGGCGGCGCCAACGCGGTCAACCGCATGGTGGACGCGGGCCTCAAGGGTGTGGAGTTTATCGCCATCAACACCGACCTCCAGGCGCTGACCGCCTCAAAGGCGGACAAGAAGCTGCAGATCGGCGAAAAGCTCACCAAAGGCCTGGGCGCCGGCGCGGTGCCGGAGATCGGCAAGCGCGCGGCGGAGGAGAGCCGGGAGGAGATCGCCCAGCATCTCAAAGGCGCTGACCTGGTTTTCGTCACCGCCGGCATGGGCGGGGGCACTGGCACCGGCGCTGCCCCCATTGTGGCGGACATTGCGCGGGACCTCAATTGCCTCACCATCGCCGTGGTCACCAAGCCCTTTCAGTTCGAGGGCAAGCAGCGCATGCGCAACGCCGAGGCGGGCATCAACGAGCTCAAGCAGTTTGTGGATACCCTGGTGGTCATTCCCAATGACCGGCTGCTGGAAGTGGTGGCGCGCGGCACCTCCATGCTGGAGGCCTTCCGCGTGGCGGACGACGTGCTGCGCCAGGGCATCCAGGGCATTTCCGACCTGATTGCCCTGCCAGCCCTGATCAACCTGGACTTTGCCGATGTCAAGACCGTGATGGAGTCCGGCGGCATGGCCCACATCGGCATTGGCGTGGGCAGCGGCGAAAACCGCACCCAGGACGCGGCCAAGGCTGCCATCGCCAGCCCCCTGCTTGAAACCAAGATTGACGGCGCCCGTGCGCTGCTCATCAACATCACGGGCAGCGAGGACATCGGCATTCTGGAGATCAACGAGGCCGCCCGCCTGGTGCAGGAGAGCGCCGACAGCGAGGCCAACATCATCTTTGGCGCGGGCATTGACCCCAGCCTCAAGGATGAGATTCACATCACCGTCATCGCCACCGGGTTTGAGAAGGCCGCCTTCCCCACCCGGGAGGCCCGCAAGAAGCCGTTCCGCGCCTCGGTGCCCTATGGCAGCGCCACGGCGGCCATGAACCCCTATGAGAACCGTCAGCCGCTGGAGCGGCAGGAGACCCCGGGCTTTGAGGCGCCGGGCGTGTCCAGCCTTTATGACAACCAGGAGGCCTCCTACTTCCCTGGCGCCAGCCGTCCTGCGCCACAGCCCTATGGCGGCGCCATCGGCGCGCCCCAGCCGGCACCAGCTTACCCGCAGCCGCCCCAGTACCAAAGCCCCTACCAGCAGCAGGTTCCTCCCCAGACGCCGCCGCAGCCCGCGGGCTACCAGCCCCAGCAGCCCTCCCAGGCTGAGAAGGATGACCTGGGCGTGCCCGCCTACCTGCGCCGCGGTGTCAAGAAGTAAATAAATCGGTTGATCAACCCGGGAGAGACCGCGCCAAGCGGCGCCGAAGGGGAATGCGAAATCTCTCAGGCAAGCAGACCGGGTTGGGACGAAACTCTGAAAAGCAGTGATGCACCGGCCAGGCAACCCCGTTCCCGGGGGAATCCTGAAGGTCAACAGACAGAGGCATGCGCTTGCGCGTGCCTCTGTTATCAGATAAAATAAAGGAGCGCTTATGGAAAAGAAGACACCGCTGTATGACCTGCACCTGGAGCTAGGGGGCAAAATTGTGCCCTTCGCTGGCTACCTGCTCCCAGTGCAGTACGAGACCGGCCTCATCAAGGAGCACATGGCCGTCCGCACCGCCTGTGGCCTGTTTGATGTATCCCACATGGGGGAGATCCTCTTTCGCGGCAAGGACGCGCTGGACAACCTGCAGCGCCTGCTCACCAATGATTTTGCTGACCTGGAGGACGGCCGCGTGCGCTACAGCCCCATCTGCAACAAGCAGGGCGGCATTGTGGATGACCTAATCGTGTACAAGTTCAGCCAGGAGGAGTACCTGCTGGTGGTAAACGCCGCCAACAAGGACAAGGACTACGCGTGGTTCAAGGAGCACGCCACAGGCCAGGTGGAGATTATTGACCAGTCACACGACTATGCCCAGCTGGCGCTGCAGGGCCCCAAAGCCAAGCAGGTCATCAGCAAATTGACCGATGAAGCCCGCCTGCCCACCCGCTATTACAGCTTTGTGCGCGATTTGCAGGTGGCCGGCGTCCCCTGCCTGGTGTCCCGCACCGGCTACACCGGGGAACTGGGCTACGAGCTGTACTGCGCGCCGGACAAGGTTGTGGAACTGGCCCGCGCGCTGCTCAAGGCGGGCAGGGAGGAAGGGCTCATCCCCTGTGGCCTGGGCGCCAGGGACACCCTGCGCCTGGAGGCCGGCATGCCGCTGTATGGGCATGAGATGACGGATGACATCACCCCCCTGATGGCAGGGCTTGACATGTTTGTCAAAATGGACAAGCCGGATTTCATCGGCAAGCAGGCCTTGCAGCAGCTGGGCGAACCAGCCCGGGTGCGCGTAGGGCTGACCCTCACCGACCGGGGCATCGCCCGGGAGAATGGCACAGTCTATCATGATGGCCAGGAGGTGGGCATCACCACCAGCGGCACCCTGCTGCCTTACACCAACAAGGCTTCGGCCATGGCGCTGGTGGACCGCGCGGTGGCGGAGGTGGGCACAGCGGTGGAGATTGATGTGCGCGGCAGGCGGCTCAAGGCCCAGGTGGTCCAGCTGCCCTTTTACAAACGTTCCTAAAAAATATCGAAATATAGGAGGCACACATGAACATTCCCCAGCACCTGAAGTATTCTGCTTCCCACGAGTGGGTTCTCATGGAGGGCGACCTGGCTATCATCGGCATCACCGATTATGCCCAGAAGGAACTGGGCGACCTGGTGTTCATCAACCTGCCCAATGTGGATGATGAGATGGTGGTGGACGAAGCTTTCGCCGATGTCGAGTCCGTCAAGGCGGTCAGCGATATCATCGCCCCGGTCAACGGCACCATCGCCCAGGTGAACGAAGAACTGCTGGATGCCCCCGAGCTGATCAACCAGGATGCTTACGCCGCCTGGATCGTCAAGGCAAAGGATGTCACCGGCCTGGATGATCTGCTCACGGCGGACCAATACCTCGAGTTGATCAGCAAGGAGGGCTAAGATGGGGAGCTACCTGCCATCAACCCGTGACGAACAGCAACAGATGCTGGAGGCCATCGGCTTAAAGGAGCTGAAGGACCTCTTTGTGGACGTTCCCCGTGAGGTGCTACTGAAGGATTCCGTAGACATCAAGCCCGGCCTGTCTGAGATGGGCGTGCGCCAGGAGATGGAAAAAATTGCCGCGAAGAACACCGTGTTCCAAACCGTGCTGCGCGGCGCCGGCGCCTATGACCACCACATCCCCGCCATCGTCAGCACCGTGACTGCCAAGGAGGAGTTCCTCACCACCTACACCCCCTACCAGGCGGAGATCAGCCAGGGCGTGCTGCAGTCCATCTTTGAATACCAGACCATGATCTGCGAGCTCACCGGCATGGACGTGAGCAACGCCTCGGTGTATGACGGCGCCTCGGCCGCGGCTGAAGCCGTCATGATGACCCAGACCCGCTCCCGTGAACGCGTCTATGTGGCTTCCACTGCCCACCCGGAGGTCATTGAGACCATCCGTACCTACTGCTGGGGGCGGGAGGTGCCCTTTGAGCTGATTCCCCAGAAGGACGGCCTGCTGGACCTGTCCGCCCTGGAGAACCTGCCCGGCGACACCGCCTGTGTCTACGTGCAGCAGCCCAACTTCTACGGCCTGTTTGAGCAGGCTGAGCAGGCGGCAAACCTGGCCCATCAGGCCGGTGCCAAGGCAGTCATGGGTGTGTACCCCATCTCCCTGGGCATCTGCGCCTCTCCGGGTGAGCTGGGCTATGACATCGCCGTGGGCGAAGGCCAGCCCCTGGGCATCCCCATGAGCTGGGGCGGCCCCTACCTGGGCTTCATGGCTGCCCGCAAGGACATGATGCGCATGCTGCCCGGCCGCATTGCCGGGGAAACCAAGGACAAGCAGGGCAGGCGGGCCTATGTGCTCACCCTGCAGGCGCGCGAGCAGCACATCCGCCGGGAGAAGGCCTCCAGCAATGTCTGCACCAACCAGGCGCTGTGCGCCATGACGGCCGCGGTCTACATGGCCGCCATGGGGCCTCAGGGCATGGCCGAGGTGGCGCAGCTGTGCTATGAGGGCGCCCACTACTTCGCGGATGAGCTGGGCAAGCTCAAGGGCTTTGGCCGGGTGCATACCGCGGACTTTTTCAACGAGTTCCTGACCCACTGCCCCATGGATGTGCGCCAGTTTGAGGCTGAGATGGCCAGGCGCGGCATCCTCTGCGGCCTGACAGTGGACGACAAGCTGCTGTGGTGTGTCACAGAGAAGATGGACAAGCAGGCGATTGATGAGGTCATCGCCGTTATCCGGGAGGTGAGCGGACAATGAAACTGATTTTTGAACGCAGCGTGGCTGGCCGCAGAACCTTCCAGATGCCGCAGAGCACCTTTCCCAAGCGGGAGCTGCCCAAGGCGGTTCAGCGCAAGGAGCGCCCCCGGCTGCCGGAAATGAGCGAGGTGGCCATCAGCCGCCACTACACCAAGCTGGCCAAGCAGGCCTTCGGGGTGAACAGCGGCTTCTACCCACTGGGTTCCTGCACCATGAAGTACAACCCCCGCATCAACGAGGTGGTGGCGGGCCTGCCCGGCTTCGCCCGCATGCATCCCCTGCAGCCGGTGGACACCGCCAGGGGCTGCCATGAGGTGCTGGACCGCGCGCGCGAGGTGCTGTGTGAGATTACCGGCATGGATGACATGACCTTCCAGCCGGCCGCCGGCGCCCATGGCGAGTATGTGGGCCTGCTGCTCATGAAGAAATACCATGAGAAGCGCGGGGACACCCAGCGCACCCGGGTGCTCATCCCGGACTCCGCCCATGGCACCAACCCGGCCAGTGCCGCCATGGTGGGCTTTACTGTTACCCACCTGCCCTCGGATGACCAGGGCTGCGTGGACCTGGATGCTCTCAAGGCCAACCTGGATGACACCGTGGCCGGGCTGATGCTGACCAACCCCAACACCGTGGGCATCTTCGACCCCAACATCCTGGAGATCACCCGCCTGGTGCATGAGTCCGGCGGCCTGAACTACTACGACGGCGCCAACCTCAATGCCATCATGGGCTGGGTGCGTCCGGGCGACATGGGCTTTGACATCGTGCACCTCAACCTGCACAAAACCTTCTCCACCCCGCATGGGGGCGGCGGCCCGGGCGCGGGCCCCGTTGGCTGCAAGGAGTTCCTCAGCCCCTTCCTGCCCCACAGCCACATGGGCGCACGCCTGGCAGAGGTTGACACCGGGGACAGCGTCGGCCAGGTGCGCGCTTTCCACGGCAACTTCCTGGTGGTGGCCCGCGCGCTGACCTACGCGCTGACCCTGGGCCGTGAGGGCGTCGCGCAGACCAGCGGCATGGCAGTGCTCAACGCCAACTACCTGATGCGCAAGATTGAGCCCTACTTCCCGCCTTATTACAACCGCATCTGCATGCATGAGTTTGTGCTGTCCCTGGACAAGGTCAAGCGCAGCACAGGCGTGGGCGCCCTGGATGTGGCCAAGTGCCTGCTGGACTACGGCATGCACCCGCCCACCATGTACTTCCCGCTGATCGTGCCGGAGGCCCTCATGGTGGAGCCCACCGAGACCGAGAACCGTGAAACCCTGGACGAAGCCGCTGAAGCCTTCGCCCAGATTCACCAGATGATTCAGGACAAGCCGGACAGCCTGCATGACTGCCCCACCACCACGCCCATCGGGCGGCCGGACGAGGTGGGCGCCGCGCGCAACCCCATCGTGCGCTACAGCTTTCCGGAATAAGCCATCACAATGACAGAGGGTGCCACTCGCTTGGCACCCTTTTATTATGATACCAAAGATTTCCTCCCCGGCAACCGCGGCAGGCCGTGAAACCTATGGTATATTCTTCTTTAGGCGCCTGAACGCGTGAAGGCACAGAAAGGAAGAGCACAGATGAACCTCAACCAGCTGCAGCAGGCCCATGGGCCGGCCGTCATCGCCCTTCGCCGGCATTTCCACCAGCACCCCGAGCTGTCAAACCAGGAGGTGCGCACCAGCGCGCGGGTCTGTGAGGAGCTGGAGAAGATGGGCATCCCCTATGAACGCCTGGACAAGCACTGCGTGTGCGGCTGGCTGGTGGGTGGCAAGGCCGGGGCGGGCAGCAAACGCATCGCCATCCGCGCGGACATGGACGCCCTGCCCATCATGGAGCAGACCGGTTTGGCCTTTGAATCCCAAAACCCTGGCGTCATGCATGCCTGCGGACATGACGGGCACACGGCCATGGCGCTGGGGGCTGCCATGATGCTGAAGGACATGCAGGCGGAGCTAGCGGGCACTGTGTTTTTTTGCTTCCAGTCCGCTGAGGAGGTGGGGGGCAGCGCCCAGGTGCTGATTGATTACCTCCATGCCCGCGGCGGGGTGGACCAGGTCATCGCCGCCCATGTCTGGGCGGATCTGGACAGCGGGCTGATGTCCGCGGTGGAAGGCGCCCGCATGGCCAACGGTGACTTTTTTGAGGTGGTGGTGAAAGGCCGGGGCGGCCATGGCGCGCGGCCTGACCTGTGCGTGGACCCCATCCAGCCCCTGTGCCAGATTGCGCTTCAGCTCAGCGCGATTCCCACCAACCGCGTATCCACCCTGAACCCCTGTGTGGTGCATATAGGCCAGATTCAAGGCGGCACCTTGCCCAACATCTTCCCCAACACCGCTTCCCTGCGCGGTGGCCACCGCACCTTCAGTACACGCGACCGGGAACGGGTGACGGAACTGATCCGGGACATCTCCACGCACACTGCCGCAGCCTATGGCGCCACGGCCCATGTGACCACCAAGCCGGGCGTGCCGATGGTGTACAACAGCAAGGAAGCGGTTGACCTGGCCCGGCAGGTGCTGACAGATACCGGTTTGTTTACACAGGACGATTTTGAGCCCATCCTGGCCTCCGAAGACTTTGGCATGTACCTGGAGGCCTTCAGCGGCTTCATGTGTTTCATTGGCATCCGCAACGAGGAAAAGGGCCTGGTCTACACCCAGCATCACCCGCGCTTTGACATTGATGAGCAGGTGCTGCCCAAAGGCGCCGCCTTTTTCACCGCCTATGTCAAAGCCTTTTTGGCGCAGGACAGCTAAAAGGCGCCAACATCCGCGGCTGGGAGCACAAAACCCTATAAAACATTGCAAATTGGGCATCAAACTGTCTTGACGCCCGTTTTTTCTGGCATTATAATGACCACGGCACCCAACCAACAGCATATCCAACCAAAGCGGCAGGGGTCTTCCTCCTTCCACCCGCGTCTGTGCGCCTGTCTGTTTTGGGAACAATACAATGACATTGAGGAGACCGCATCATGTTCTGGAAAAAATTCACAGCCCTGTTGCTCTGCGTGCTTTTGGTGTGCAGCACCCTGCCGGCCGCCATGGAGACGGACCAGGCAGAAGCCAGCCAGGTTTCCACGGATGTGGGAACCGTGGAGCCCGTCCTGGATGAGGCAGCGCCTGATGTTGATGCGGTCAGCGCGCAACCGGAGCTGCTGCCGGATGAAGCCGCAGCACAGGATGAGCCGCCCGCTCACCAGCCTGCCCCGGCTGAAACGCCCGGTGATGCGCAGCCAGATTTGGCTGTAAGCCCAGAAGAAACACTGGCCCCGGTTGAATCAGCTCAAGAAGCCACGGACGCGCCACCCCCTGACGCTGTTGAGGAGGAAGTGGAAGCGCCCCCGCGGGAAACCCCAGTGGACGCGGGCCCTGTCACGCTTCCTGAAGTGGTGGGGGAGGAGCCTGCCCACCAACCCGCCCCGATTGACGCGCCCGAAGATGCGCAGCCAGATCCGGCTGCAAGCCCTGAAGTTGAAGCGCAGGCCCCGGGTGAATCGGCGCAAGAAGCCACGGATGCGCCACCCCCTGATGCTGTTGAGGAGGAAGTGGAAGCGCCCGCGCAGGAAACTCCAGTGGATGCCGTCCCTGTCACGCTGCCTGAAGCGGTGGGGGAGGAGACCACCCCCCAGGATCCTGAGGCTGAAACTGTGCCAGCCATTGAACCACCTGATGAGGTGGCGCCGGCGGCCAGCCCGGATAACCTGGCAAGCTCTGCCATTGCGCCAGCGCCCACCCCGGATGTCACACAGCCGCCAGAACCAGGAACGGAGCCTGTCCACCAGGCCAGCAAGGCGCTGCCCAAGCGAAGCCCCAGTGCCGCGTCCGCCACCCAGACCACCATGCGCGGTAACGCTGCTGTTGAGGTCTGGGTCAGCCTGGACACCGACTACCTGAACCTGAATAAATCTGCCGGGACGGCTGTTACCTGGCAGATTCACACCAGCGGCCAGGGCGAGTTTGTTTATGCCTTTGACATCTACAAGGATGGGAACATCTACCAGTACATGCCCGCCTATCAGTACGCCAGCAGCTACGCCTTTGTGCCCACGGAGCCGGGCAATTACAGCGTGAAAGCTTTCGTATACGACTACCAAAGCTGGCAGGAGAAGATTGAGTGGTGCTGGGACAGCCTGGGCGTGTCCAGGCTGATGATTCTTGGCATCAATAGCGACCTGTCCCTGCCGCTTACCGGCGACCAGCTGACATGGACAGTCCATACCCAGCAGTCCAGCGGCCGCCTGTCCTATTACTACACCCTGTTTTATTCCCCTGACGGCCACGATTGGTCTGTGATGGCGCAGTCACCGGGCTATCTGGACATTCTCACCTTCAGCCACAGGGCTTCCCAGGCTGGCTATTACCGGCTGGATGCCAGGGTATGGGAAAAGGACATTACCTACAGGGACCTGGACGCGTCCAGCGCCCTCATCTATGTGGATTATGGTGACCCCACCCTGGTGGTCAATGGCGTCTACCCGAGCAATGAATACCCCTGGATTGATGAAACCATCACCTGGACGGTTGACGCCTACGGCGTGCAGGGCGCGCTGCAGTGCGAGTTTCACCTATTCAATGGCGACGCAAGGATCTCCAGCACCGAATGGGCCTATGGCAGAAGCTTTGAGACCTATCTGCAGCGAAGCGGCTCCTACCGCGTGGAAGCCTTTGTGCGGGATACCGCCTTCCCGGATCTGGTCTACCAGATCAACAGCGACACCCTGGGCGTGAGCGACCTGTACATCGATGCCAACACCCTCAGCCCGGCCACCGCCCACCCAGGTGATGTCATCACATCCACCACCACAATAGGCGGGGGCAGCGGGGAGATTTACTACCTGCACGCCATCTACCTGGATGGCAGCCTGGTGGGGATGGACCATTCCTTTGACGGCGTCACCTCCTTTGTGGCCGAGCGGACCGGCAGCTACGCCGTGTTGACCGAAGTGTATGATGAGTACGTCAGTCTGCCCACGACCAGATTCATTGAGGTGACAGAGCGCCCGGCCCCCGCCTTCAGCACCGTCGCGGCCTCCAGCGCGACAGCCATCAAGACCAGCTGGAACAAGGTGACCCGCGCCACCGGCTATGAGCTGTGGCGCAGCACCAGCCTCAATGGCACCTACAGCCGCGTGTACAAAGGGGCCAGCAGAACCTACAGCGATACCGGCCGTGTCAGTGGCAGGCCCTATTACTACAAGGTCAGGGCCTACACAAGCCAGGAGGGAAACACCTATTACGGCCTGTTCAGCGCGCCCCAGGCTGCGGTGGCGCTGCAGGGCGGGGTCATTGTCAGTGTGGCCGCGGTGAACGGCACCGCTGTCAAGATCAGCTGGAATGCGGTGGCAGGCGCCAGCGGCTACGAACTATGGCGCAGCAGCAGCAGAACGGGCACCTATACCCGGGTCTACGCCGGCACCGCCCGCGCGTTCACCAACAGCCGCCTGAGGGCGGGCGCTGTCTGGTATTACAAGGTGCGCGCCTACAAAACAGCAGGCACCCAGCGCCTGTATGGCGTCTATGGCGCCGTCAAACCTGGCGTGCCGCTGGCGGCGCCTACCGCGCCCTCTGCGGTGGTGAGCAGCCCCACCAGCCTGACCCTCTCCTGGAAGGCTGTGCCTGGCGCCACCGGCTATGAGCTGCTTCGCAGCACCAGCGCCAGCGGCACCTATACCCGGGTTTACCGGGGCACGGCACTGTCCTTCCGGAACACCTCCCTGCGCACAGGCACAACCTACTACTACAAGGTGCGGGCATACAAGGTGGTGAGCAGGGCGTACCACTACAGCCCGCTGAGCGCCTACCGCGCAGCGCGGCCCCTGTAATCACCGCCTGTTGTCACAAATGGCGGGCGGCCCAGTGCCGCCCGCCAATTCTATATCCATATGATACTGTGCAGCTGTCCGGTTGTTGTGGCTGCAGGCCAGTTTAGCCCAGCCGGTATTCTGCCCTCCCCTCAGGCTGTGCGGCCATCTCGGCCTGTTTGCTCTGGTATTTGGCACCGGTGTTGCCAAGCACCGCGTAGGAGGCGATTTTGCTTTCCTCCACCCCAGGCTGGTTGAATGCGTCAATGTCCAGCAGCTCACCGGCATATGCGGTGACCAGCTCATAGAAGTACAGGAACTGGCCGATGCTGTGCTCATCCACCACCGGGAAGGTGATGGTCTGGCTCATGCGCCCGGCGCGCAGCAGCGCGTACTGGGTGCCCTGGTACTCAGCCTCAATCAGCTGGTTCAGGCTCTTACCGCCCAGGAAGGCCACGTCAGGGAACTCCGCCACACCGTGGGGGATGTCCACCTGGTTGCGGAACTTTTCCACCCTGAGGAATGTGACAATCTTGTCATAGGGCCCTTCGGTGTACAGCTGAAGCTGGCTGTGCTGGTCGGTCACGCCAAGCGCCTTGACCGGCGTCTGGCCCACGTTAACCGCGCGGCCCTTGCGGGTTACGTTCTTGCCCAGGCTTTCCGCCCACAGCTGGCAAAACCAGTCTGCCATATACTTCAGGCTGTCGGCGTACGGCATCATCACCTGGACATTGACCCCCATCTCTTCCATGGCGATGGTCTGCACCACCGCTTGCAGCAGGGCGGGGTTGGCCCAGACTTCCTCCGTCTGGCAGCGCGCGTCCATGGCCTTGGCGCCTTCCAGCATGGCCTTGATGTCAATGCCGCACACGGCGGCTGGCAGCAAGCCCACAGGGCTCAGCTCGCTGAAGCGGCCGCCCACGCCCGAAGGGATGTAGAAGGTCTTGAAGCCTTCCTTGCGGGCCAGCTGAATCAGGTTGCCCTTTTCCTGGTCGGTGGTGGCGATGATGTGCCGCTGCCAGCCCTCCCCAACCTGCTGCTTGAGCAGCTCGCTGATGATCAGGTATTGGCTCATGGTTTCAGCGGTGGCGCCGGATTTGGTGATGATGTTGAAGCAGGTGGTTTTCAGGTCCACCACGTCAAGCAGCGCCTTCATGCGCTCCGGGTCGATGTTGTCCTCCACATAAAAGCGCGGATGGCCGCGCTGCGCGCGGGTGCCCTCGTTGTAACGCAGGTGTTTGAGCGCCTGGTGCACCGCGATGGGCCCCAGCGCGCTGCCACCGATGCCCAGCACCACAAAGGCGTCAAAGCGCTCATTGATCTGCCTGGCGGTCTGCAGGATGTCCTCCACAATCTCTTGCTGGTTGTAGGGCAGCTCGGTCCAACCCAGCCAGCCACTGCCGCGCGCCTTGCTGACCGCCTGCCAGGCGGCCGCGGCCTGTGCGGCCCTGCCGTCAATATCTTCCCGGCTGATCCCGTAGTTGTAGCCCACGGTGTCTGCCATCAGGTGGTTGATGTCCATGATGATGTTTTTGCCCATAGATCCTCCCTCCACACAATCACGATGCCTGATTATAGCACACAAAGCAGCTGGTTTGCCCAGGCCTGCCCGTTTTACAGGCCCCTGACACTGTGGTACAATGTGCGCAATGAACAGCAAGGAGCAGGATAGAGTGGAAACCCCGTTGCTCAGCGTCATCATCCCGGTGTACAACGTGCAGGATGTGCTGCCAAACGCGCTTCACAGCGTGCTGTGCCAGGGGGTTGAGGCGCTTGAGATCATTCTCATCAACGACGGAAGCCAGGACAACAGCCTGAGCGTGTGCCAGGCCTTCGCGCGGGAGGACCCGCGCATCCAGGTCATTGACCAGCAGAATGCCGGCCCGGGCGCCGCGCGCAATGCGGGCCTCAAAGCGGCCACCGGGCGCTACATCTCCTTTGTGGACAGCGATGACACCCTGGAGGAGGGGGCGCTGCAGGCGCTGCTGGACGCGGCGCAGGGCCAGCAGGCTGATTTGGTCATCGCCCATTTCAACATCCTCATGGGGGATCAGTGCATTGACCGCGGCTACATCAAGGCGGACACGGTGATGGACCGCCCTGCCTTCCTGCACGCGCTGGCGCGCCGCCCGGGCAGCTACTATTACAGCGCCCTGTGGAACAAGCTGTACAGCCGCCAGCTGATAGAGGAGAGGGGCCTCACCTTTGACCACAGCTACAACTGGGGTGAGGATTTTGACTTCAACATGCGCTATTACCACCATGTGGGCCTGGTGTCCTTTGTCAAGAAGCCGGTGTACAACTACCGGCGCACCTACGCGGGGCAGACCTGGCGCACGATGTTTGAAGTGGGCGACAGCTTCAAAATCAAGTCCCGCCTGTACCGCAAGCTCAAGGGCCTCTACCTGCACGCAGGCCTGTACAACAAATACCGCGGCCACATCTACCGCTACATCTTCAACGTGACCCTGAGCACCTGAGGCGGGTTGGCCGACCAGGCCGTGCCTGTCCCCTTAAAAAACCTGTATTTGCTTGCATCACGCGCCAGTTGTGCGTATAATACATTCGCTGGCAGGAAGGAAACACCTCCCTGTAAGCCTTTGTACGGCTGCCCCACAGGCAGCCGATATGTGCTTTACCGCACACAGACTGAAGGAAGTTGGGTGAAACCATGAGCAACCTGCATGAACACAGCAACAAGACAGTGGTATCTGTCGAGGGCATGAAGAAGCTGGAGGAAAAGCTGCAGTACCTGTCCACCGTGCGCCGGGCCGAAGTGGCCGAGCAGATCGCGGTGGCCCGCGGCTTTGGGGATTTGAGCGAGAACGCGGAGTATGACGAGGCCAAGAACGAGCAGTCCCGTCTGGAGGCCGAAATCATCGACCTGGAGAACATCATCCGCACCGCCCTGGTGATTGATGACACCGACGTGGCCACCGACCGGGTCAACTTTGGCACCACCGTGCGCGTGTATGATGATGAGCTCAAGGAAGAGGTGGAGTACACCATCGTGGGCGCCCGTGAATCCGACCCCATCAACAACCGCATCTCCAATGAGAGCCCCATGGGCGCGGCGCTGCTGGGCAAGAAAAAGGGCCAGACCGTCAAGGTGAACGCGCCTGGCGGCCTCATCACCCTCAAGATCCGCGACATCCAGCACCGCAAATAGGACAAGGAGACAGCATGCCAGAGCACTTTGACCAGGCCCAGGATTTTTCCGAGCAGGAGCAGATTCGCCGCTTGAAGCTGCAGGAGCTGGAAAGCCAGGGCAGCAGCCCCTACCGGCACACCTCCTACGACCGCAGCCACTATAGCCGGCAGATTGTGGAGAACATCCAGGCGCTGGACGGCCAGGAGCTGTCCATCGCCGGGCGCATGATGACCCGGCGCATCATGGGCAAGGCCGCCTTCGCCCATATTCTGGACGCCCAGGGCCGCATCCAGGCATACATCAAGCGGGATGACATCGGCGAGGAGGCCTACCAGGCCTTCAAAAACTTTGACCTGGGGGACATCCTGGGCATCCGCGGCACCGCCTTCACCACCAGAACGGGTGAGGTGAGCGTGCACGCGCGGGAGGTTGTCCTGCTGTCCAAATGCCTCAAGCCCCTGCCGGACAAATGGCACGGCCTGCAGGACGTGGACCTGCGCTACCGCCAGCGCTACCTGGACATGATTGTCAACCCTCAGGTGCGGGATACATTTATCAAGCGCAGCAAGATCATCAACGCCATCCGCCAGTTCTGCGACAGCAGGGGCTTCCTGGAGGTGGACACCCCCATCCTGCACACGCTGGAGATCGGCGCGGCCGCCCGCCCCTTCAAGACCCACCACAACACGCTGGACATCGACATGTACCTGCGGGTTGAGACCGAGCTGTACCTGAAGCGCCTGGTGGTGGGCGGTTTTGACCGTGTATACGAGCTGGGGCGCATCTTCCGCAACGAGGGGATGAGCCCCAAGCACAACCCCGAGTTCACCAGCATTGAGATGTACCAGGCCTACGCGGACTATGAGGACATCATGAGCCTGTGTGAGGACCTGATCCGCGAAACCGCCATTGCCGTCAACGGCAGCGCCAAGGCTGTCTACCAGGGCCAGGAGGTGGACTTTTCCAGCCCCTGGCCACGGGTGTCCATGGCGGAGCTGGTCAAACAGGAGTCCGGCATCGACTTTTTTGATTGGCAGGATGACGCCCAGGCACGCGAGGCCCTCCGGCAGCGCGGTGTGCCGGCGGCGCCCCATTACACCCGGGGGGATTGCCTGGCAGAGCTCTTTGATCACTATGTGGAGGCCAAGCTGATACAGCCCACCTTCATCGTGGATTATCCGGTGGAAATCTCCCCCCTGGCCAAGCGCAAGGCGGATGACCCCAGGCTGACCGAGCGCTTTGAGCTGTTCATCGTGGGGGCGGAGTTTGCCAATGGTTTCTCAGAGCTCAACGACCCCATTGACCAGCGCCAGCGCTTTGAGCGCCAGGTCGCCGAACGCATCAAAATGGGGGGAGCCAATGCCTCCGTAGATGAGGATTATTTAAACGCCCTGGCCTACGGCCTGCCCCCCACCGGCGGCATTGGCATTGGCATTGACCGGCTCATCATGCTGCTGACAGACAGCGCCAGCATCCGCGATGTGCTGCTGTTCCCAACCATGAAGCCACAGGATTAGCCCATGAAGTTAGAGACCCGGCTCACCTGGCGGGACATCCGCAACCACCTGCAGTACCAGGGCTGGCTGTACCTGCTGCTGATTGTGCTGTCCTTCGCGCTTATCAGCCTGGTCTATGCCCAGACAGCCTACCGCCCGCCCCAGGACAAGCGCATTGACCTGTACATCCAGGGCTCCTCCGCCAGCAGCGACGCCGTCAACGCGTTTTTGGAACCCATCTGGGAGGAGGCCGTGCCCCAGGCTGAGCTGGTCAGCGCTGTGCTGCTGCTCAGTGGCGGGGGTGAAAATGATTATTACGCCAACATGCAGCTGGTCACATACATCGCGGCCGCCGAGGGCGACATCTACATGCTGTCCACCCAGGATTTCAAGCGTTTCGCCGCCCAGGGGGCCTTTGTTCCCCTGGAGGAGGCCATCGCGCAAGGGCGCATCGATGTGGACGGCATCAACCTGGGCGCCGGACGGGTCACCCTGGTGGACACAAACGAGCGGGGGGAGCTGATCTCCACCGGCCAGAGCGGGCAGTTTGGCATCCCCGCGTACAATCTCTACCGCTTTGCCAGCGACCTGATGATCGACAACCGGGACATGGTGCTGTCCGTGGCCGTCAACAGTGGCAATGAGGAGGACACCATCACCTTCCTCAATGCCCTCATCCAGGCCACGCGTGGCGACATCCCCGATTTTTTCAAGTAAGGCAGGCATGAAGTACAAGGCAGTTATTTTTGACCTGGACGGCACCCTGACTGATTCCGCCCCCGGGATCCTGGAGGGGGTGGTGTATGCGCTGACGCAAATGGGCCGACCGCTGCCGGATCAAAGCACCATGCGCCGCTTCCTGGGCCCGCCGCTGATGGTCAGCTTCACCAGTTTTCTGGGCATGACAGAAGATGAAGCCAGCCAGGCGCAGGATATTTACCGGGATTTTTATCTGGAGCAGGCCGCGCTGAACAACAGCGTCTATCCGGGCGTCCGCGCGCTGCTGCAGGCGCTCAAGCGCCAGGGCGCCTACCTGGGCGTGGCCACACACAAGCCGCTCAAGCCCAGCCTGCACATCCTGGAGCACTTTGGCCTGCTGCCCTACTTTGATGAGGTGGCCGGCCCCGCGCACGGGGAAGAGGTTGGCAAGGGCGAGCTGATCCGCCGCGCCCTGCGCGGGCAGCAAATGGACGCGGTCATGATTGGCGACCGGGCAACGGACATCACGGGCGCCCAGGAGGCCGGTGTGGACGGCATCGCAGCGCTGTATGGCTATGGCCACCTGGAGGAGTTTGAGCGGGCCGGTTGCCAGCACTACGCCCCCCAGGTCAGCGATCTTTACGCCCTGCTGGGGGTGCAGCCCCTGCCCAAACAAGGCTATTTCATCAGCTTCGAGGGCAATGACGGCTCCGGCAAGTCCACCCAGGCCAGGCTGCTGGCCGAACGCCTGCGCCAGAGCGGCTACGAAGTGCTGCTGACCCGCGAGCCGGGCGGCACCAAGGTGGGGGAGCAGATTCGCGAGATGTTGCTCAAGCGCGAGAACACCGACATCGAGCACCTGACCGAGGCCCTGCTCTATGCGGCGGCCCGGGCGCAGCACGTGCGCGAGGTGATTGAGCCGGCGCTGAACCTGGGCAAGCTGGTCATCAGCGACCGCTATGTGGATTCCAGCATCGCCTACCAGGGAGCAGGCCGCGGCCTGGGGGAGGAGTTGGTGCGCGCCATCAACGCGCCTGCCATCGCCGGCCGCCTGCCGGATACCACGGTTTTCCTGCGCCTGGACCCGGAGGAGGGCATGGGCCGCGCCATGCGAAAGCGCGAAGCGGACCGCCTGGAGGCGGCCGGGGACCAGTTCCACCGGGATGTTGCCGCTGCCTTTGACCGGATGATCAGCGCCGAGCCACGCTTTTTGACCATCAGCTCCAAAGGGGAGAAGGCCCAGACCGCCCAGGCGGTCTACGGGCAGGTCAGCGCGCGGCTGCGGGCGGCGGGGTTGCCATGAGCCGGGTGGTGGTTGGCATGTCCGGCGGCGTGGACTCCGCCGTGAGCGCCCTGCTGCTCAAGCGGCAGGGCTTTGACGTGATTGGCGTGTTCATGAACAACTGGGAGGAGAAGGACGAGCACGGCGTGTGCGCCAGCCAGGCGGACTGGCAGGATGTGCAGGATGTGTGCGGGCAGATTGGCATCCCATATTATTCTGTCAACTTTGCCCGTGAATACGAGGAGCGTGTCTTTGCCCATTTCCTCAGTGAATACCAGGCCGGGCGCACCCCCAACCCGGATGTGCTGTGCAACCGGGAAATCAAGTTCAAGGCCTTTCTGGACTACGCGCTGAAGATTGGCGCCCAAAGCCTGGCCACCGGCCATTTTGTGCGCCGGGACAGTGAAGGCCGCCTGCTCAGGGGGCTGGACGCCGGCAAGGAGCAAAGCTATTTTTTGTACATGCTCAAGCAGCGTCAGCTACTGCTCAGCCGCTTCCCGGTGGGGGAGATGACCAAGCGTCAGGTGCGCCAGCTGGCAAAAGAAGCCGGCCTGCGGGTGGCCGACAAAAAGGATTCCACCGGCATCTGCTTTATCGGCGAGCGGCGCTTCAAAGCCTTCCTGCAGCAATACCTGCCCACCCAGCCGGGGGACATGGTGTCTGACACCGGCCAGGTCCTGGGCCGCCATGAGGGCCTGATGTACTATACCATCGGGCAGCGCCGGGGCCTGGGCATTGGCGGCAGGGGGGATGGGCGCAGCTGGTTTGTGGCTGGCAAGGACCTAAACAGCAACCGCCTGCTTGTTGTGCAGGGTGAAGACCATCCGGCCCTGTTCAAGCAGACGGCGCGGCTGCAACAGCTGACCTGGGTGGCCGAGCCCCCGGGCAGGGAAAACACAGCCCTCAACGTTGCGGTCAAGCTGCGCTACCGCCAGGCTGACCAGGCGGCGCTCTTGGTGTACGCGGGCCAGGAAGGGGAGCTGGTGTTTGATGTGCCCCAGCGCGCTGTCACCCCCGGGCAAAGCGCTGTGCTCTACCAGGGGGAGGTATGCCTGGGCGGGGGCATCGTTGTATCGTAATATCTTTATAGCGTGATGCTGTCCGCGCTTTCGCGCAGCACATAGTCTGCGAAAACGCCGTTTACGCGCATGGCGTAGTGGAGCGCGTCATAGTGGAAGAGCGCCAGCTCGCGCCTGCCTTGGGCGGTGTCAAAGCGGTACATCCGGCTGGGCGTTCCGCTTTGCGGCGTGAAGCCTTCCGGCAGCCTGCCGCTGCGGCCAAGGGCCATCAGGGTGAGGTATTGCCGCATGAAGGCGTCCTGGTCTGTCTGTTGGCCATTCAGCGTGATGACCGGCACATGCAGAACCTGACCTTGCTCATCCAATGCCAGCTGGTTGTTGGGCAGCACCTGCTCCACCAACTCCACCCGGTACACCCGGGTGGCTGTGCCATCCAGCACTTCAAGGGCATGCAGCCGGGCGATGGGAATGTTGACAGGCGTGGGGGAGCGCAGGCGCTCCAGCGTGCTGTCGCGCAGGAAGCCCATGGAAGCGTTGCTGGCCTGGTAAATCTTGCCCTCATACAGGCAGTACAAGCCGATGTTGCCAATGCCTTCTCCAAGCGCGATGCGCAGCTGCTGGGCAGGGATGGCACGGCTTGTGGTCTGCGCGCCCTGGCGGTCAAAGCCTGTCAGCAGGCTGTCTGAAAGCATGAAGGTGATGGTTCTGTCCGGCACACCCAGCCCATAGCGCTGCAGGTTTTCTTCGCTGGCTTCCCCCGCGTACAGCGCGAAGCGCATCTTGCTGATGCTGTCCAGCAATTGGCGCACCGCCGTGCTGTCCGCCGGGTAGGTGTAGGGCGCGCTCAGCTCCCACAGCCCCTCCAGCTGGGACAAGGTGAAGGGTGCACGCCCCTTCACCTGCAGCGTGTCCAGCAGGCTGGGGTTGAAGTTGATGGCGGGCACCTGGTGCAGTGTTTCCAGCGCCCGGTCAAAGTGGTCCCTGGTTTCCGGGGACACCAGGTATACCAGCCTGTCACCCAGCACCATCAGGTAGCTTGAGGGGATCTCGGTATGGGCGTCATGCCCAAAGACCAGCGTCAGGCTGCTGCCGTCGGTATAAAAGGCCTGGGCGCGCGGCGCGCTGTCATCCAGCCCCAGCTCTGGCACCGATGTTGCCCCCGGAACCATTTCCCCCGCGATTTCATTGGCATACAGCAGGGTCAGGTCCTGGACAATCAGCTCGCCCTGCAGCGTGTCCACAATAAAATCCGGTTGGCCCTCCACCACCAGGCCATCCTCTTTCCGCGCCAGGCTGAAGCGGCCACCCTGGCTGTTGGTCACTTCCACCCGCAGCAGGTCCTGGGCTTCCCGCGTGATCAGTGGCACCCGTTCCTCCTCATGCCGGTCAATCAAGAGGGGCGCGGGGCGCCGCCACAGAAGCAGGGCGGTTGCCAGAATCAAAAGCGCGGCCAGGGCACCGGCCAGGATCAGCCAGCGCCTGTCCACCTGTTTACGTTTTCTTACAGGCTGCATGCTACTGCCTGCGCGCGCGGCGCGTCAGCACCGGGATGGCAAGCCCCAGCACCAGTGCCGGCATCAGGATGAGCACCAGGACAGGCAGCGCGGGCTGGTCAATCAGCAGGCTTTCGCGCACCAGCGCCCTGGGCGCGATGTCAAGCTGGATGGGTTCACCCGGGCTTAAGTAGTTGACCATGTGCAGCAGGAACTGGGCGCCATAGGTCACCTCATGCAGCCAGCTGTCCATCAGGATGGCGGAGTTGCCGATGATCATCGCGCGCGCGCGGCTACCATCCGGTTGGGCATAGTCGCTCAGCAAGGCCAGGTCAAATTGTCCCTGCTCATCGCCTTCCTCATGGCTCAGCGTCTCATTGGCGCGCGCCAAAGGCTTCAGATATGCCTGGCCGGAGGTCAGCAATGGGTCCACCAATGCCTGGCGGCTGCCCTCCACAACCGAAAGGGCGCGTGCCCCCGGCAGGCGCAGCCGCGTCTGCCCGCCGCCTATCAGGGCAGCGGTGGGCTCGGTCATGTTCATGTAGGGGGTCAGGAACAGGGGGTTGTCAATGTAGGCGCTCAGGTCTGCCCCCTCGGCGATGACGATGCCGCTTTTGCGCTCAAAGCCCATCAGGCGGTACAGCGCGTCAAAATGGGGCAGGCTGTCCGGGTCGCCATAGTCGCTGGTGATGATGATGTTGCCGCCCTGCCGGGTAAAGGCGCGCAGTTGCTCCAGCTCGCTTTGCAGCAGGTCCTTTTGTGGGGAGAGAATCATCAGCAGGTCTTCAGGCAGCAGCTCATCCCCGGCAAGCAGGTTGACGCGGCCCACCTCAAAGTGGTGGCCGGTCAGGAAGCTTTCCATATGGGCAGTCTCATTTTGCCCCAGTTCCCCGTGGCCGCTCAGGATGCGTACCCTGGGCACCTTGTCCAGGGTCACATACAGCAACGCTTCCACAATGCTCTTCTCGTAGGCCAGCCCGGTCAGGCGGAAGGCCTGCGCGTCCTGGTCAAAGCTTTGAGCAAGGAAGCTGTAGGCATCCAGCACGCGGGTGCGCCCGGTGGCCTCGCACACCAGCACCAGGGAATCCGCGCTCACCTGGTCATCGCCCAGCGCGCTGGATATCAGGTTGACCAACATGGGGTTCTGGATGAGGTTTTCCCGGGAATAGGTGAACAGCGCGCTTTCTGCAGCCATGCGGTTGAGCAGGCCCAGCAGCGCTTGGTCCTCCATCCCCGGGGTGGCAATCGCGTAGGCATGCACCGGGTGGCGCAGGCCGCGCAGCACCTGTCTGGTCTGCTCAGACTGGGTCGTGATGCTGTTGAAGGAAAAATCCGCCCGCAGGGCGTGCTGTTGCTCCAGGTGGTCCATTACGCCAACCGCCAGCGCGCTGAGGGCGAGGATCGCAGCCACCAGCACCAGGGGCAGCAGGCGTTTTCCCGCCAGTTTCATCGCGTGCCTCATGTCCTGCGTGTCCTTGCCAGATGGGCCATCAGCACGCTCAGGCTCAGCATGCCCAGACAGAACAGCAGGTAAAACAGCGTGTTGGCCAGGCTGAACTGGGCGCTGAGGTAGGGCATCAACCGCTGATACAGGCTGACCCTGCTCACCATCCCGGCCAGCAGCGGCGGCACCCCGGGGCCCGCGGACAGGAGGCTGGTCAGCCAGATGAACAGGTTCACCCCAAAGGACAGCGCAGCCGCGCTCACCGTGCTGCCAAGGTTGGTGGTGACCATCATGTCCAGCGCGATGAACGCGCAGCCCTGCAAAAAGAAGCCGAGGGTGGCGGTCAACACCTCTGCCGGGTAGACCCGGCCATAGGCCGAAAGCATCAGGGGATACACCAGGCTGATCAGGATGGCCATCAGCAGCACCGTGCAGGCGGCAAAAAACTTGCCGGCTACCAGTGCGGGCAGGGGCAGGGGCGCGCCGCGCAGCAGGCTGTCGGTGTTCAGGCGCTTTTCACCCGCCATCAGCCGCATCACCAGCATCGGGGTGAGCAGCATCCACACGTAGCTCATCATGCTGTAAAAGGGGGCGATGTCGCTGCTGCGGGGCATGATGTTGTTCAAATAGAAGATCAGGCTGGCCAGCGCCAGAAACACGGCGGTAAACAGCCACCCGGTGAAGGTGTAAAAATAGGATTTGAGCTCCTTGAAATAGATGGCTCTCATGCGCTCTGCGTCTCCTGCGCGGTCACGCGCAAAAACAAGGCCTCCAGGGAGTCTGACAGGGGACTGAGCTCCATCAGCGGCGCGTTCAGGCCGCTGAGCAGGGTGAACAGCTGGGTCTGAAAGCTGCCGTCTGTGCTGGCTTCCACCAGGAGGTTCAGGTCCTGGGTGTGCGGGCCTTCCACCTGCCGTACCCGCCGCACGCTGTCCAGCTGGCGGATCTGTGCTAGCACCCGGGGGGAGGAACCACGCAACCTCACGCGGAAATGTCCGTCCTGTGTGTCCTGCCTCAGGGAATGGTCCAGTTTCAGTTCGCCCTGGTGGATGATCAGCGCCCGGTCACAGACCGACTGCACCTCGCTGAGCAGGTGGGAGGAAAAGATGATGACCCGGCCGGATGCCAGTTTGCGGATCAGTTTGCGGAAAATCACCGCCTGCATGGGGTCAAAGCCCGCGGTGGGCTCATCCAGCAGCAGGACAGCCGGGTCCCCGCACAGGGCCTGGGCCAGGCCCACACGCTGGCGATAGCCCCTGGACAGCCGCCCAATCAGCTGATGGCGCACCTGGTGGACATCCGCCAGGGTCATCAACTCCTCCACATGGCGCGCGATGTCACCCCGGTGGACTTGCTTGATCTGGCAGCAAAACACCAGGAATTCCTGGGTTGTCATCTCCGGGTACAGCGGCGGGATTTCAGGCAGGTAGCCCAGCGCGCGCCGCGCCTGCAGGGGATGCAGGGCCATGTCCTGCCCGTCCACCAGCACGCGGCCCTGCGTGGGGGTCAGAACGCCTACCAGCATGTTCATGATGGTGGTCTTGCCGGCACCGTTTTGGCCCAGCAAGCCCACCACCTCCCCGGCCCGGGCGGTGAAGCTGATGTCACGCACCGCTTCAAACTGCCCATAGCGCCTGCTGGCCTTCTCCATTGAAATCACGCCTGGCCCCTCCTTCGTTTGTCTGAGTATAGCATTCACCAAAGCCTGTTTGGTGAACAATCTATGAAAACACCTGCCTTTTGCGCGGTGGAAAACACCTGTTCTTGTCCGGGCGCGCGGTTGATGGTAAGATATGACCACCTGGGGCGCGTGATCAGCCGGGCTGGTACCCGCGCCCGCAGGCAACATCTGAGGAAGGCAGGCTGCCATGAACAGCTACCGTTTCAGGCCAAAACCCAGCTTTCAGACCTATGGCACCCGCCAGCAGCGCCTGGTGATGCTGGTGATCATCCTGCTGTTGGTGGGGGCGCTGGTGTTTGTAGGCTCCCTGTATCTCAATGCCTCCAGCCAGACCAGGAAGGTCACCGCACAGCTGCAAAGCCGGGCCAACAGCAACCTGGTGGACGCCATTGGCCACGTCAGCCGCATGGCAGGCGGGGTGCAGTCTAACTCGCCCATCAAGCTGGGACAGATTCGCCAGCATATCTACGCCATGGACCAGATCAACACCATTTCCATCGGCATGCGCGGTGAGGGGGGGCGCATCATTCCACAGGATGCCATTCAGGCGCTGTACAGCGTGCTGGAGCGCTATGAGGTGGCCGTGCAGACCGCCACAGGGAACACCCTGGAGCTGCGCACCCTGCTGCTCACCCACCTGATGTCCCTGCAGGAGCTGATGGACACCAACCGGTAACCTTGTTTGGCCCGATTTGATTGTCCTCTCGTTCATACCGGGCTTTTACCCGGACTGCCGCGCCAGCTTTCACCCAGACAGCGCAACGCGGCTTTTTATTTGGGGAAAATTATGGCTGCTCAGGCGACCCACGGATATTCGGACAGGAACGACAGCCACACAAGGCTGCCTGCGCTGCCTGTTAAGGGCCGGCGCAAACGGGTATATTTGAATAGACGTTCAATTGAAACAGTGATTGAACTGCGCACATAAAAGAAAGGATTGGTATTGATGCCCAAGAAAGTCGGTATTCTCGTCGGTTCCCTGCGCAAGGATTCCTTCACCCGGAAGGTGGCGGAGGCGACCGCCAAGTTGTTCCCGGAGGGTGTGCAGGCAGAGTTTGTGGAGATTGGCCACCTGCCCTTCTTCAACCAGGATTTTGAAACCCCGGACACTGCGCCCGAAAGCCATACGGCCTTCCGCAAAAAGATTGAGGGGTATGACGGTTTCCTGTTCGCTACCCCCGAGTACAACCGCTCCCATACCCCGGTGCTGAAAAACGCCATTGACATCGCCTCCCGCCCTTATGGGGAGAACAAATGGAACGGCAAGCCCTTTGCGCTGGTCAGCGTTTCCATTGGCGCCATCGGCGGCTTTGGCGCCAACCACCACCTGCGCCAAAGCTTTGCCTTCCTGAACATGGTGCCGGTTCAGCAGCCGGAGGCCTACATCGGCAATGTGATCAGCCTGCTGGGCGATGCGGGCCAACTACCGGAGGACACCATCGCGCTGCTGCAGTCCCTGGTGGACGCCCTGGTTGCCAAGCTGTAACCTTCCCTGTTAGCAAACCGACCGGCGCAGGAGACTGCCCGGTCTTTTATATGGGGAAACCTATGATTCAATCGTTTTGGTCTGGATGCATACGGGCCAGTCAGCTGCAAGCGCCGCCTGGGCCTGCCCGGCCTTCCTGGCGTTTTCAAAGACACCGTAGACAGCGGAGCCGCTTCCGCTCATTTGGGCAAACACCGCGCCGTTAGCCAGCAGCGCCTGCTGCGCCGTGTCGATCACGGGCAGCAAGGCCTGGGCGGCCGGTTGCAGCTGGTTGAACAGCGGCCCAAAATCCATCCCGCCGCCAGCTTGCAGCAAGGCCATCCCCGCCTGGATGTCCGCCATCCGCTCGGGTTTGTGCAGGGCGAAGGCCTGGAACACCGCCGGGGTGGACAGGCCTTCCAGGGGCTGTACAATGACCAGGTCCAGTGCCCGCCCGCCGGGAAGGGGGGAAAGGTGCTCGCCAATGCCCTGCGCGCGCATCAGGCCTGGTTGCAGGCACAGCGGCACATCAGCGCCCAGGCCCAGGCCAATCCCTGCCAGCTGCTGCTGGTCCAGCCCGCAGCCCCACAAGGCGTTCAGGCCTTGCAGGGTGGCCGCGGCGTCCGCGCTGCCACCTCCCAGCCCGGCCTGGCTGGGGATGCGCTTGGTCAGCCGGATCAAGGCGCCGGCCTGCACCCCGCAGGCGGCGCGCAAGGCGGCGGCAGCCCGGTAGGCCAGGTTGCGCCCGTCCGTCGGGGCATCAGACCCCGCCACCTCCAGGCGCAGCCCGTCATCCGGCTCAAACTCCAGGCTGTCCGCCAGCGCCACGCGCTGCACCAGCATGTCCAGCTCATGGTAGCCATCCGCCCGGCGTCCCAGCACATTGAGCGCCCAGTTAATTTTAGCGTGCGCTGTCAGCCGCATGCGCCCTCCCGTTCTTCTCATCAAACCGGTCCAGGGTAAACTGGAAACTGGCGCCTTCCCCGGTGTCCAGCAGGCGGATGCTGTGCCCGTGCCGCTCCAGGATGGCGCGGCAGATGGCCAGGCCCAGCCCCACGCCCTCACCCGGGCTGTGCGATTGCTCCGCCTTGTAGAAGCGGTCAAAGATGTGCGGGGCGTCATGCGGGGAGATCCCCAGGCCGTTGTCGCTCACAGTTACCTGCAAGGTCCGGCGGTTCAGCCCCCGCACCGCAAGCGTGATGCGCCCCCGGGTGGGGGTGAAGCGGATGGCGTTGTCCAGCAGGTTAATCAGCACCCGTTCAATCTGCTCCCGGTCAGCCAGGGCAAACATGTCCTCCTGCTCAAAATCGGTGTCCACCTTGATGCCCTTGTCCTCAATCGCCTGGATGCGGATGATGACCACCCGGCGGACCAGCTCGCACAGGTTGAAGCGCTCCTTTTTCAGCTGATGCTCGGGCGCCTCCATGCGCGACAGGGTGAGCAGGCCGGACACCAGGTGGTTGAGGCGTTTGGTCTCATCCAGCACGATGCGCAGGGTCTGCTCCCGGTCTGCCTCGGGCACAGTGCGGTCCAGCAGGCCCTGCACAAAACCCTGGATGCTGGTCATGGGGGAGCGCAGCTCGTGGGACAGGTTGGCGATGAAGGCGCGCCGGGTCTGCTCGGTATCCTGAATCTGGCGGGACATGTGGTTGAAGGAGCTGGCCAGTTCATCCAGCTCCCGAAAGCCCGTCTGTTCAGCGGGCGCCGCCGGCAGGCCCCTGGCCATCAGCTTGGCGGAAGCGGCCATGTTCCCCAGGGGCACGACCAGCCGGCGGGTGTAATAGATGGCGAGGGCGGCAGCCACCAGAAAGGCCAGCAGGGCGGCCAGGCCAGCCTGCCGCCAGATGCTGGCATAGCTGGCCTGGATGGTCTGGGCCGCGGTCTGAATATACACAGCCCCCACCACGCTGCCGCCCTGCTTCCAGGGTACAGCCACGGTAAACATGGGGCCGGAGAGGCCGCTGGTCTGCAAAATGACTTCCTCCCCCTGCAGCACCAGCGCAAGGGTGCGGGTGATGTCCTGCGCGTCCAGGTGGCTGGCCAGCTCGCTGTGCTGGGCTATGACCTGGGAAAAATAGCTTGTTACCCGCCCGGTGCGGTCCACCACCAGGCAGTAGGCGGCATAATCCTCATACACGCTGCGCAGCTTGCGTTCCATCATCTGCCGGGTGGCGCTGGCACCAAAGCCCCAGAAGGTGTCCAAAGCACCGCTGGCGCCGGCGCTGGCCAGGTAGGCGATGTCATAGGCCTGCACCTTCAGCGCGTTGACCCTGCTGTCAATCTGCGCTTGGCGGGAGCTGACCGCGAACACCACCAGCATCAGGAGCACCGCCAGCAGTACGATGGCGGTGAACATGGCCAGCAGCCGGGTGAGCATGCTGGAACGCGCCTTATTTAACCTCAAACTTGTATCCTACCGACCACACCGTGCGGATGACCCAGCCAAACCGGTCGCTGCCCGGCAGCTTCTCCCGCAGGCGCTTGATGTGCACGTCCACCGTACGGCTGTCCCCAAAGTAGTCAAAGCCCCAGACCTTCTCCAGCAGCTGCTCGCGGGTGAAGACCTGGTTCTGGTGCAGCGCCAGGAAGTGAAGCAGCTCCAGCTCCTTGGGGGGCATGGGCACAGGCTTGCCGTCATAGACCACCTCATAGCTGGTCAGGCTGACGGACAGGCCGGGGAAGCGCAGCGCTTCGCCCACCGCGGCGCTGCCGGTGCTGCGCCGCAGCACCGCTTTGATGCGCGCCACCATCTCCTGGGGGTCAAAGGGCTTGGTGATGTAGTCATCAGCGCCCAGCTCAAGGCTTTTCACCTTGTCAAAGGTGTCTTCCTTGGCGCTGAGCATGATGATGGGCAGGCGGCTGTGCGCGCGCACCTCCCGGCATACCTCCCAGCCATCCATGCCCGGCAGCATGATGTCCAGCAGCATCAAGGCCGGTTCCACCTGGCGGAAAGCGGCCAGGGCCTCATCCCCGCGCAGGAACTGCCGCACCTCATAGCCCTCCTGCTCCAGGTACAGCCGGATCAACCTGGAGATGTTGGCGTCATCGTCCACAATGTAGATGAGCGGTTTCACAGGAACACCCCGCTTTCACTGCGTTTTGTCCATCATAGCAGAAAACAGCCCGCTTTGGCATCCGCCTGGCGGGCTGTTTACAGGATGGACATCAGCTTGGTTTATTTGAGGGTAACCACCGTCACCCCGGCCTCACCCTCGCCGTACTTGCCTGCGCGCTGGGAGGCGATGTGGGGATGGCGGCGCAAATGGTCGCGCAAGCCTGCGCGCAGGGTGCCCGTGCCCTTGCCATGGATGATGAACACCTCATGCAAGCCCCCCATCACGGCGGCATCCAGATAGCTGTCCACCGCGGCCATGGCCTCGTCCAGCGCCATGCCACGCACATCGCATTCCATCTGTACGCTGCGCTGGGCGGATTGGGTGGCGGCGCGCACCACGGTCTTCGCCTGCTTTGGCTGGCCTTGGGCTGGACGCAGCTGGTCCACCGGCACGCGCATTTTGAGAATGCCGGCTTGCACCTGCACCTCGTTTTTGCTGTCAGGTGGGCTGATGACAGTGGCTGGCGCGTTGTTGACCGCCAGGATGACAGCCAGCCCGGGGAAGATGTCCTCCGCGCGCAAGGTTTCCTGCCCGCTGTCCAGGGAGAGGCCGCCGCCCAGCTCATCCTGCAGGCTGCTCAGGCGCTTGCGCAGGCGGTTGACAGCGTTGGGGTCAGCCGTATGCAGGGCTTTGAGCTCTTCCAGCACGGCGGCGCTCTCACGCCTGGCTTTTTCCACGATGCGCCGCGCCTCATCCCGCGCCTTGGCGCGCGCGCCGGCGCGCAGCTGGGCCATTTCCTGGTGCAGCTGCTGTGCCTCTTCCTTCAGCCGCAAGCCCTCCTGATGGGCGGCTTCTGCCAGCTCGCGCTCCTTCTGCGCCGCCTGGCGCTGGTCCTGCGCGCTGGCGATGACATCCTCAAACAGCAGGGTTTCCTTGGAGAGGAGCTCCTGCGCGTCGGCAATCAGGCGGTCTGACAGCCCCAGGCGCTTGGAAATCTCAAAGGCATTGGATTTGCCTGGCACCCCGATGGACAGCCGGTAGGTGGGGGAGAGGGTGCTGACATCAAACTCCACGCTGGCGTTTTGCGCGCCTGGGGTGGCCAGGGCAAAGGCCTTCAGCTCGCTGTAGTGGGTGGTGGCGACCGAACGGATGTTCAGTTTGAGCATCCGCTGCAGAATGGCCTGCGCCAGCGCGGCGCCCTCGGTGGGGTCAGTGCCCGCGCCCAGCTCGTCAAAGAGCACCAGGTCATGGCTGTCCGCCTCCTCCAGGATGGACACAATGTTGCTCATGTGGGAGGAGAAGGTGGACAGGGATTGCTCAATGCTCTGCTCATCGCCAATGTCAGCGAACACGTTGTCAAACAAGGCAACCTGCGTGCCCAGTTCACCGGGCACATGCAGCCCGGCCAGCGCCATGAGGGTGATCAGCCCCACGGTCTTCAGGGTCACTGTTTTGCCGCCGGTGTTGGGCCCAGTGATAATCAGGGTGGTGAAATCCTCCCCCAGCCACAGGTCGCAGGGCACCACCTTGTCATCAGGGATCAGGGGGTGGCGCACCTTCACAAACTTGAGGTATCCCCGGTCGTTGATTTTTGGCCGGATGGCGCGCATGCGCCGGGCCAGGGCAGCCTTGGCAAAGCGAAAGTCCAGCTCAACCAGGATGTCCAGGTTCTCCGCGATGTCCTCCGCCGCTTCCGCCACACGGCTGGACAGCGCGGCCAGGATGCGTTCGATCTCGAGGCGTTCCTTGGATTGCAGCTCCTTGAGCTCGTTGCCCGCCTCCACCACCGCCATGGGCTCAATGAACAGCGTGGCGCCGGAGGAGGACTGGTCATGCACCAGGCCGGGCACCATGGCGCGGTACTCCTGGCGCACCGGCAGCACATAGCGGCCATTGCGCATGGTGATCAGGCTGTCCTGCAGGTATTTGGAGGATTGGGCGCCATGCGCGATGGCCTGCAGCCGCTCGCGGATGCGCTCGTTGGCCTGGCGCATATGGCGGCGGATGTCCGCCAGCTGTGGGCTGGCGTTGTCAGCCACTTCTTCCTCGGAGATCAGGGTGTCCGTGATGGCGCGCTCCAGCAGCCGCTTGGGCTCCAGCCGCGCTGCCAGCGCGGTCAGCTGCGGCGTGCGGTTCAGCTCGTCCTCACCCAGCGCCGCGTGCGCGGCATGGGCGGCGCGCAGCAGCTCCGCCGTGTCCAGCAGGGCGCGGGGGGGCAGGGTGGATCCCTTCTGGGCCAGGGACAGCCAGCCGGAGACATCCTTGAAGTGCACCAGCGGGCTGTCGCCCCGCCGCAGCAGGATCAGCAGCGCTTCCTCTGTCTGGTGCTGGGCGCGCTCCACCTGCTCCAGGCTGCTGTAGGGCAATAAATGGTCACAGCGAAGCTGCCCGGGCTCAGTCAGGGCCAGGGCGCTGAGCATCTGTCGGATCTTGATGAACTCCAGCGTTCGCAGTGCTTTTTCGTTCATGGTTCACCTGGGTTTAGTCAGTCAAGGCTCGCGACTCGTTCTCCAGCTGCTTGCGCAGCCTGGCCGCCTCCGCCCGGGCGCTGACCAGTTCATCCGCAAAGGACAGGGCGGCGGCTACCGCGTTGACTTCCGCCTGGGCTGTTGGGTTCAGCTGCGCGTTTTCAGCGATGCGCCGGTCCACCATCTGCGCCAGCTGTTCAAAGTGCTGTGGCTTCTGGGTGCCGGACAGCTGGTAGCTCTTGCCCGCAACCCGCACGGTGACCGTGTTGATGCGCATCTCAGAGCCTGTCAAAGGGGTATTCCACCCCGTTGGTCTCCACCCGGATGCTTTTGATCACCTGGTTTTCAACCGGCTTGTCAGCGCGGTCCCGCTTGGCGTTCACCACCTGGTCAATGGCCTCCATGCCTGAGGTCACCAGCCCAAAGGCGGCATAGCCGCCATCCAGGTGCGGTGCGTCCGCCACCATGATGAAGAATTGGCTGCCAGCCGAGTCCATTTTCATGCTGCGCGCCATGCTTAGCACGCCGCGGGTGTGCCTGAGCGGGTTGCTGATGCCGTTCTGGCTGAACTCCCCCTTGATGCTGTAGCCGGGGCCGCCCATGCCGTTGCCGTTGGGGCAGCCGCCCTGCACCATGAAGCCGGGGATGACCCGGTGGAAGATTAAGCCGTCATAGAAGCCGGCGTTGGCAAGAGAAATGAAGTTGCCCACGCTCTGCGGGGCGTTGTTTGGATAGAGCTCTCCCTCAACGATCTGGCCGTTTTTCAGGATGATGGTGAAGACTGGGTTTGGCATGGTTGATTCTTCCTCTCTGTTTGTCGGTTGGGTGCTGTCCTCGCCCTGGGCCAGGCCGCTTGCCATGGGCACCAGCAACAGCAGCAGGGCAAGCAGCATTGCAAGGAGTTTGGTCATCGTGTCGTCTCCTTCTATTGGTTGAGGTACAGCACAAGAAAGAGGCCAGCCAGCGCCAGGCAAGCCAGGCCAGTCACCAGCAGGTAGGCATAGCCGCCGCGGCGGCTGGTGGACTTGGCCTCAATGTAGTCGTAGAAGGTTTTGGGCTGCTCGGCGCGGTAGGCCTCGCTGCGCACCAGGGACAGCACCTTCATCACGCCAAAGTTGACCATGTCAAAAAACCCCCTGCCGGCAACAAAAATCAGGCCACCCAGGCCGCCCAGCATGGCGCCGGGCAGCAAAAAGGCATCGCTGAGGTCCATCCACAGCTGCTGGGGGTCGGTTTTCTGGAAGGTTCCGCGGCCCAGCAGCACGGACAAGGCCATCAGCAGGCTGACCGCGACGGCAATCAGCCAGCGGAGCAGGCGCCCGCTCCTCCTCACAAGCCCAGCTCGGCCCGGTAGCGGGCTAGCTCCGCCTGGTTGGCGTGCACAAAGTGGCCGGGCCTGATTTCATGAAGCTCAGGTTTGTCCACCGTGTAGTCATGGGCCAGCACGGGCTCATAGGGGATGCGCTTGCGCTGCTTTTCATACAGGGGGTCAGGGTAGGGGATGGCGGAGAGCAGCGACTTGGTGTAGGGGTGCAGCGGGTGGAGGAAGAGCTCCTCCGAGGTGGTCATCTCCACAATGCGCCCATAGTACATCACCGCGATGCGGTCAGAAAAGTACTTGACCACGCTCAGGTTGTGGGCGATGAACAGGATGGTCAGGCCCAGGTTTTTGCGCAGGTCGTTGAGCAGGTTGATAATCTGCGCCTGGATGGACACATCCAGGGCTGAAATGGGCTCGTCCGCGATGATGAGCTCCGGCTCCATGATGATGGCGCGGGCGATGCCGATGCGCTGGCGCTGGCCGCCTGAAAACTCATGCGGGTAGCGGTCCGCGTGCTCCTGCACCAGGCCAACCATGTCCAGCACCTCATGCACCTTGCGGTTGATCAGCTCCTTGTCGCGGATGCCGCGGATGATCATGCCCTCAGCGATGATCTCCCGCACCGTCATGCGCGGGTTGATGGACGCGATGGGGTCCTGGAAGATCATTTGGATTTTGGACATGACGCTGTCATTTTTGGCTGCGGCCAACTCAGCCTTGTACTGTTCGGTCCGCTTCCGGGCGTCTTCGCCTGTCAGCCCCGCGATTTCCGCCTCATAGGCCTGGGTCAGCTCGGCCTCACGCTGCTCGCGGTATAGCAACTCACATTTGCTTTTTTCCTCTTCGGATTCAAAAGCGTGGGCCAGCGTGCGCTCGATCTCCAGGTGATGGGCCTGTTTAAGCTGCCGGATCTGATCGTCCGTCTCCCGCTGGATGTCCTGGGCGCGGGCGAGGTCAGCCGCCTTGCGCTGCTTGCAGGCTTCCTCCAGCGCGCGGATTTTGGCACCCAGCTCCTTTCGCAGCTGGTAGCGCATCACCGGGGAGCCGTTCTTGGTGGAGGAGATGCGCAGGCCGTCAAAATACACGTCCCCGCCCGTTGGGTCATAGAGGTTGATGATGGTGCGCCCGGTGGTGGTTTTGCCGCAGCCGCTTTCGCCCACCAGGCCAAAGACCTCGCCGCGCTTGATGTAAAAGCTGATGTCATCCACCGCTTTGTTGACGAAATCTCCGCTCTTGAAATACTGGCTGAGGTTGCGCACGCGCAGCAGGACGCCAGGCTCATCCTGCTGGCCCTTGTACTCGCGCCGCTTGATGATGGCAGCGGTGGCCGTGCGGGAGATGACAGCAGCCAGGATGATCAGCAGGATGCCCAGCAGCCCCACCCACAGCGCCTTGGCTGTCACCCACCAGGTGAAGGTGGTCATGGGCACCACGCGGCGTTTGTCGCTGTTGCTGACCAGCTCCTGCCCAAAGGTGTTCAGGTACTGGTCAAAGCCCTGCGCGGTCTGGGCTGAGAGCGCCTGGCGCATCTTGGTGACAAGGGTGCTGTAGCTGCCGTCATAGGCCGGGTCAGCCAGGGCCTCCTGCGTCGCGCGCAGGAAAAGGGCATAGGAGGGCGTGGCGCTGGCGGGGAAGCGGGTGACGATGGCGTCATATTCCCCGCGCAGGAACGCGTTGATGTCAGGCTGTCCGCCCTGCACCTTTTGCTCTGCCATGTCCGCGAAGGCATCCAGGAAGAGGGCGAGGTCCGCGCGGTCTTCCTGTGCGATGGTCAGGGAGAGTTCCTGCTGGTATTCCTCATATGTCAGCCCCTCGGCAAAGGTGCGGGCGTTGGTCACGTTGTCAGCCTGCCGTATCATGCGCTCAAGGGTTTGCAGGTAGGCCAGGAAGGTGCCCGCCTGTTCCCCCTGCGCCTGCACCCATTGGCCATGGTGCTCCTCAAACCAGGGGAGGTTGCTGGCAGGTTTCACATTGGGCAGCACCTTGCCGGATTTGAGCGCTGGCAGGGACAGGCCATCCAGATATTCCATGATCTCGCGGATTTCAGCCTGCTCCTTGCGGCCTTCCACCTGGTGGTACCGGGTGAGGAAGCTGTCGTAATCAAACTCCTCATTGAAGAAGCGCTCCACCTCCTGCGCGGAGGCGGCCAGCTGGGCAGTTTGTACCTCCTGAGCGCGCTGGCGGAAGCTGTCAAAATGGCTGACCGCGCTGGCCGCGCGGACCACGCTGAGCTGGCCAGCGCTCTGCTTGGCTGCGGCCAGGGCCTCGAAGTAGGCGCTGCTGAACCGGAAGCGGTCTGCCAGGTTGGTGCGGATGCCCAGGCCGTTTAACCGCTGGTTGAAGGCGGCCCAGTCAGTGCCGTCCGTGGCGGTGCCATACAGCACCAGCACCAGGGAGAAAATGAGCAGTATCATGCCCGTGACGCGCAGCGCGGTCGCGCCTTTCTTGATTCTTCTCATTGGACATCCCTGCCTTCCGTGGTGGTTTCACGCGTGCGCCGGTGCATGCGGTCGATGCGCTCCTGCACGATGGCCGGCAATTCCACCTTGGGCGCGTCCGGGTGCAGCAACCAGGTGGCGGCATAGTGCGTATCGGTGATGCGGAACAGTGGCGGCTGTTCCTCAAAATCCAAAGCCAGCGCGTAGTTGTTGCGCGCGGCGAAGGCATCGCCCTTGGGCGGGATGATCATGTTTGGCGGCGTGCCCGGGATGGCTTCAAGCTTCTCCCTGGTTTCAAGGTCTGGCACCGAGGAGAGCAGCGCCCAGGTGTAGGGGTGTGCCGGGCTGTAGAACACCTCCTCAGCAGTGCCATACTCCACGATCTTGCCCGCGTACATCACAGCGATGCTGTCAGCCATGTTGGCCACCACACCCAGGTCATGGGTGATAAAGATGACCGACAGGTTGCGCTGCTTCTTCAGGTTGTTGATCAGCTCCAGAATCTGGCCCTGGATGGTCACATCAAGGGCGGTGGTGGGCTCATCACAAATCAGGATGTCCGGGTTGGCCGACAGCGCGATGGCAATCACGATGCGCTGGCGCATGCCACCGGAGAACTCAAAGGGATACTGCCGGAAGCGCTTGTGGGGCTCCGGGATGCCCACCTCGTCCATCAGCTCGATGGAGCGGTGCCGCGCCATGGCCTTGGACAGCTTGTAGCCGTAATCGCCAGCGGCCCGCATCAGGTAATCCACCAGGGCCTGGGCGCTGTGCAGGCTTGGCTGGACCGGGTTGGCCAGCCGCTCCTCATACCGGGCAATCAACGCCCGCACATCCCGGGCCAGGTTGTCCCGGGCCTTGTCCGTGTCCACCAGGTTCATGGGCACCACCTGCAGCGCTGGCTTGTTTCTGTCCAGCAGCTGCTGGCGCTTCTGGGTGTCCCTGTGGTGGCGCGCCATCTCCTTGGGGTTGGTCTTCAGCCCCCGGAAGTAGCGGTCAATGTTGGTCTTCATGCTGGAGCGGTACACATAGGCCAGGTTGTCCTTGTTCAGCTCCATGGGGTCAATGGCCCGGTCCACCGCTGCAGCGGTGCGGGTGAAGGCGGCCCGCACTTCACTTTCAACAAGGGCATCCTTTTCAAACACGGGCAGCGCTTCCCTCAGCTGGGACAGCGCCTCCTGCTGCGCCTGCTGGGATTGCCTGGCGGAGTGGGCCAGCGCCTTTTGCACATCCACCAGGAAGCCTTCCATGAAGTTTGCCTGCAGGTGCTGTTCAACCTGCTGGTTGATGGCGGACAGCTCGCCTGTGGGCAGCGTATCGGCCCCCGCTTGCATGCCGTAGGCGATGGCGTGGAAGCTGGGCAATTCCCGGTTCAGGGCGGTGTTGATGCGCGTTTCCAGCGCTTCCAGCAGGTTGAGCGCAGCCTCGCTGTCGCGCAGGTGGAAGGCACGGCCAAAGTGGTTCGCGCTGTCAAGCAGCTGTTTGTAGGCCGTGTCTTCCTCCGCGATCAGGTAGGGGTGGCGCCCCGTGGCGGCTGCCTTGGCCAGCCGCGCAAAGATGTCCCGCGCCGCCCGCTCGTCCCTGCGCTTGAGTTCCAGCCGCAGCTGGTTGATGCTATCCTTGGCCTCCAGCAGGGCGTCGTGGCTGTTGTTGTAGTGGGTGCGCAGGCGCACGCCTGCGTCAATGAAGCGCTTGAACGTGCCCATTTTCTCGCGGATGCGCGCGCTGCTGTCCTGTCCCTCCTGCTGGTAGGCCTGAATGGCGTTCTTTTCCAGCAGCGCGGTCATCTTTTTGTAGCGGCGCCGCCCATCCCGCCTGCGTTCCCGGTTGTTGAGCACCATGGCTTCTGTCAGCTGGCGCCCGATGCGCATCACCGGGTTCAGGGCGGAGAGGGGGTCCTGGAAAATCATGGCCAGGCGGTGGCCCCGCAGGGTGTGGAAGTCATCCTCGCTGATCTTGAGCAGGTCCTGCCCGTCATAGATGATTTCCCCGTTGTCCACCATGGCGTTGCCGGCCAGGATGCCCATGATGGCACGCGCCGTGACCGACTTGCCGCTGCCCGACTCCCCCACAATGGCCAGGGTCTGCCCTTCCTCCAGGGAGAAGGAGATGTCACGCACCGCGCGCACCGCGCCGTTGTTGGTGCGGAATGAGATTTGAAGGTTCTTGACTTCAAGCTTGGTCATTACTCTTCAGCTCCTCTCAGGGAAGGATTGAACGCGTCCCGCAGCCCGTTGCCAAAGAGGTTGAAGGAAATCATCAGAATGGAGATGAACAGCGCGGGGAACAGGGTAATGTGCGGGAAGGTGCTCAGGTAGCCCTGGCCGTTGGCCAGCATGGTACCGATGCTGGTGAGCGAGGAGGTCTCCAGGTTGACAATGTTGAGGTAGGACAGCATGGACTCGGTGAAGATGACCCCGGGGATGGCCAGCACGGAACCGGTGATGATGGTGCCAATGGCATTGGGGAAGATGTGCTTGAGGATGATGCGCCGGTCCTTGGCGCCCAGGGTTCGGGCGGCCAGCACATACTCCTGGCCTTTGAAGCGGTAAAACTGCATGCGCACCCGGTGCGCCATGCCGACCCAGCCCACCAGGACAAAGGCGAAGAGGAGCGAGCCCAGCACCCCCACCTTTCGCCCCAGGTGCATCTGGAAGAGGGTGGCCACCACAATGAAGGGGACGGAGGCCAGCACGTCAGAGATGCGCTCCAGCACGATGTCAATGGTGCCGCCGTAGTAGCCTTCAACCGCGCCATAGGCCGCGCCGATGATAAAGTTGATGAAGGACACGCTGATGCCCAGCAGGATGGACAGCCGGGCACCAGCCGCCAGGCAGGTGAAGATGTCCTGTCCATAGGCGTTGGTGCCAAAGAGGAAGGCGGGCTCTACGCCGTTGATGTACTTGTAGTACTCATAGTAATCCACCCTGGCCTTGAAGCCGGATTGGTTGCGCTGGCCATACACATACCAGGTGCTGCCGTCCGCGCCGCCATCATCACCGGCAATCCGCAGGCTGGTGTAGTCCGCCTGTGTCTTGCTTTGGCTGGTCATGTAGTTGGGGATGTGCCGCCCCTGCTCATCCAGCAGTGCGCGGCCATCGGAGGTAGGGCGCGGGTCCTGCAGCTTGTACCAGAGGTTGGCGCCCATGTTGCCCATCACATAGTTGGTGCGGTGGGTCTCCTGCAGCGGATAGATGACCTGGATGCCGGTCTGGTCCTGGTAGTCCTGCAGCGCGCGGTACTGGTCCTGGGACAGGTTGACGTACACATAGCCCACCTTGCCGTAGGAGTCCACATTCAGGGAATAGTAGGTGATCCCGTTGGCGTCCACCGTCTGGCTTTTTACGCGCTTGATGACCTGCCGCCCCGTCTCCACCCCGATGCCGCTGTAATAATCATAGCCGGCCTGGGTTTCCCGCTGGTTTTTGACACCGTCCCAGAAGCCCAGGTGCTCCACGGCGGGGTTGCGGGGCAGCACCGTCTTGTAGTAGCCATCGCGGAAGGTGACCGTGTAATGGGACACAAAGGGCACGATGATGGCAAACAGGATCAGCAACAGTATGAGCACCGCGGCTACCACCGCGCTGCCATTCCTGCGAAAGCGCAGCCAGGCGTCCTGAAAATAGCTGATGGGCCTGGTTTCAAACCTGACATCATGGATGCGCTCGTCCTTGTGCGCGAACTGGAACTTTTCCGGAGGGAAGTCCGGCAGATTTGTCTTGTTGCTCATTTCCTGGACCCCATTCTGATTCTCGGGTCAATCAGCCCGTAGCTGATGTCAATCGCGATGTTGCTGGCAAGGCCAATGAAGGTGTAGAACACTGTCAGCGCCATGAAAAAGTTGTAGTCCCGCACGGTGATGGCGTTGATGTACAGGCTGCCGACGCCCGGGATGGCGAATATCTTCTCAATGATCAGGGAGCCAAACAGAATGCCGATGAACTCGCCGATGATCATGGGAAGGATGACCACCATGGCATTGCGCAGCGCGTGGCGGGAAGTGGCCTGGGACTTGGTCAAGCCCTTGGTGCGGGCCAGCAGCATGAACTCGCTGGTCAGCACCTCGCTCAGCTCCGCGCGGGTGTAGCGCGTCAGCCCCGCCACCACGCTGAAGCCCAGGGAGAGGATGGCCGGCATCATGCTGCGGATCATCCGCGCGCTGAAAAACGCCGCGTTTTCAAGCGATTCCACGGTCAAGGGGAACCAGCCCAGCCTGTAGCAGAACAGGTACTGGACAATGAAGGCGTATACATAACTTGGTACGGATATAAAGATGATAACCAGGGTGGAGAGCACATGGTCCTGCCATTTGTTCTTCTTCAGCGCGGCATAGATGCCGAACATCAGCCCCAGGGGAACAGCCATCAAAATGGAATAGAGGTTGACCATGACTGTGTAGGGCAGCTTCTGCGTCAGCACGCTCCAGATGCTCAGCGCCTCGTACATCTGCTCGCCTACGCCCCAGTCCCAGTGCAGCACGATGCCCTTCAGGTAGAGGAAGTACTGCACCAGCAGGGGGCGGTTGTAGCCCATCTGTTCACGCTTGGCCAGGATCAGGTTGACATCGCGGCCCATCTCCCGCACCGCGGGCAGCGGCAGCAGCTTGATGAGGATGAAGCACATCGTGATGATGATGAACAAGGTCAGGAACATCAAAAGGATGCGCTTTACAATGTATTTTCCCATGAAGAACTCTCCCCAGGTTCTGTCTGCCACAAGGCCTGGCGGCCAGGGCGGATAAACCGGCAATGTAAAAATATAATCCAGTCAGCGCATGGGCATAGGCGGGTGAGCGCCTATGCCCATGCGGTTTATGCCCTCACAGGGTGAGGGTCAGGTTGCCTCATCAGTACTCCAGGGTGTTGTTGGCGATGTAGTCGGCCCAGCCGGCATCGTCATAGTTGTAGGTCATGTAAGAGATGCCGCCGAAGGCCACCAGCTGCAGGTAGGTATCCACCGGGAAGTTGACCTTCTGGGACTCCAGGGAGGCTACGTTGCGGTAGTACAGCGGGGTGGTGACATAGTAGGCCAGGTAGGCTTCTTCCATCTTGGCGTAGAAGGCGCAGCGGCTTTCATAGGTCAAATCACCGAACTTGCCGATCTTGCTGTCCAGCAGCTCGTTCGCGCCGTTGTTGGCCCAGATGGTCCAGTTGCGCAGGCTCTCGGTGATTTGCTCGCCGTTCACGGTATAGGTCAGGGCGATCTTGTCGGTATCAAAGCCCACTTCCATCTGGTTGCCGGAGCCGTCAGCCGCGTCGGTGTAAACCTGGGCCATCATCCCGAAGGGCGCCATCGCGGCACCGCCCCAGGTGGTGAAGATCATGTCCGCACCGCCGGAATACATGGTCTCGTAGTAGTCCGGGTCAACGGTCATGTTCAGGCTGAGCTTGCCATCAAACCCGCTGCCCTTGACAGCTTCCTGCACCTGGGTGTCCAGGTAGGTGAACATCTGCACGTAAATCTCATCGGCGTTGTACACGCGGAAGTCAATCTTGACCTCGCTCTCACCGTCATAGATGCCCGCGTCCACAGCCTTGTCATAGGCGGTTGCCATCAGCGCCTGGGCTTTGGCCATGTCATAGCCGGTCATGGCTTCATAGGCCTCGTCCAGGGTGGCATAGTCCTTGCCCTCGCCGAAGGTCACGCCGTAGGTGTTGACCAGGGCTTCCTTGGCCGGGTCGCTGTCACGGTAGATGGCGCCGGTGAAGGGGTTGTAGGTGTACAGGTAGTTGAGCATGCCGTAGCCGGCGGAACCGGCCGCGGTGTACGCGGTGGCGAAGTGCTCGCGGTCCAGCGCGAAGGCGAAGGCTTGGCGGAACTCATCCACCACCACCACCTGGCTGTTGGTGCCGTGGGAGAGCAGTTTCTCGTAGTCTGTGTTGAAGGTGATCTTGGTGGTAAAGCTCTGCGGCTCGTAACTGATGTACTTGCTGGAGGCATACTTTTCCATGTCCTGGGATTGCAGGCCCACGGTGTCCAGCTCGCCCGCCAGGAAAGCCAGCAGCCGGGTGGCCTGCTCGGCAATCACGGTGTAGACGATGCGGTCAGTCTGGTACTGGCCCAGGTGCCGGCCATCGCTGTAACCATACCAGGTGTCGTTGCGCTCCAGGGTGAACTGCTTGTCTAGCTCAAAGTAGGTCAGCTTGTAGGGGCCATAGCCCATGGTTTTTTCAATGGTGGTCTGGTAGTCGGTGGTGACGCTGGCAGCCTCTTCCTCAGTGGCCACCTCGGCGCCATCCGCGTCAAAGAACTTTTTGCTGGCTTCATACAGGGGCTCATACACCAGCCAGTTACTGGACATGTTGTAGGGCATGTAGAAGCTGGCTTCCTCAACCTTCTTCTCCAGGATGATGTCGATGGTATAATCGTCCACCTTTTTCAGGCCCACCTCATCCCAGGTGGCGCCGGACATGATGGCGGAAGTGGCCATGTACTCGCCCGCGTAGCTGTTGTACTGGGCGCCGGGGGCCAGGTAGGTGTCAAAGATGTATTTGCCGGATACCCAGGCCTCGTCCGCTTCCTCATCCTCAACGGCCAGGTCGCGGTAGAGGGTTTCATCGGTGATGCTGACATACTTGGGCGCCTCGTTGCCCTCAGCGTCCAGCGCGCCGGCCATGCCCCAGAACTCGTGGATATCAATGAACAGATCCTTGCCCGCTTCCTGCGCCGCTTCTACGGTTTCCTCACCCAGCTTGGTGTAGGCAACCTGGCCGGCATACAGGTAATTCTTGGCGTTCACGATGGAGAAATCACCATCGTAGAAGGAGTCCGCCCGGCGGTTGAGCATCTTGGGGTTCAGCTGCTGCTGCATGGAGTAGATGTAGTTGTCCGCGGTGATTTTCTCACCGTTCTCCCACACAGCGTTCTGGTTGAGCGCGATACGCCAGGCCTTGGCTGTCTCACCTTCCTCAACGCCCAGTTGCCCAACATATTCGCTCGTTACGTCGACCGGCAGCTCCGCGGCCATTTCCGGCATCACAGAGTAGCCGTCCTTGGCAGTGTTGAGCTTGTAGGCATAAAAACCTGTGGTGATGTAGTCCAGGATGATGCTGTCATCGCTGGTCTCCCAGGTGTGGGGGTTCCAGTCCAGGCCGCCGCCCATGGCGGTCAGCGCGGTGTTGTAGGTGTAGAACTTCTCATCCGTGTAGTCCTTGCCCTCTTCACCGGCATAGATGTCCGTGGTTACCTGGCCGCCGGACTCACCTTCGCTGAAGGTGACGGCAACCTCGCCGCCATCAAAGGCGCGGGCGCCGGGGTCGTAGGTTTCCGCTGGGGTGAACGCCTCCGCCAGGGCGGAGAAGGCGGACATCACCAGCGCGAACGCCACAAGCAATGTGAGCAGTTTCTTCATCTGGGTTTCCTCCTGTTTATAATATCCCTTCCGAGTTTTGGGTTTCATTGATTATACAGGATAAGTACACGGTTTGCAAACGACACAGGCTGCAAAAATCACCCATTGAAACCAAAAGATGGATGCCCTGGTGCAACGGGGCGAACATCGTTTCAGGTTGCCAGTTGTCCTGATGCATGTCCTGAGCTTTCACTTCTAACAACCCTTGGTGTGGGGTTGTTCTTGCTGATTCTGGCACAGCAAAGCCGGTTTAAGATTGTAAGCGTTGCGGTTTTGTTCCACAAAACACCCTGACCATAACCGCACCTCATGAGTTGTTAGAGTTGCTTCATTTGATTCATTCATGCTGTGTTTTACCATTTAATCCTGAAGCCCACAAAAACGGCGCATCTCGCGGGGCAAAAGGCTTGACAACCCACCCTGGCTTTAGTAAGATAGGCCTCGCCGCTCAACACGGCAACCTTCGGGGTGTAGCGCAGCCTGGTAGCGCACGTGCTTTGGGAGCATGGGGCCGGGGGTTCAAATCCCTTCACCCCGACCATTTTCGGGTGAGAGGGTCAGTGTGGCCCCGTGGTCAAGTGGTTAAGACACCGCCCTTTCACGGCGGTAACAGGGGTTCGAACCCCCTCGGGGTCACCATTTCTTCACGCTGCAGGGGCAGCAACGGGCCTTTAGCTCAGTTGGTCAGAGCGGCCGGCTCATAACCGGTTGGTCCGGGGTTCAAGTCCCTGAAGGCCCACCATTCCGCCTGGCCCGGTAGTTCAGTTGGTTAGAATGCCAGCCTGTCACGCTGGAGGTCGAGGGTTCGAGCCCCTTCCGGGTCGCCATTTTCTGCTGTTGGGCCTGTGCTGGTGTAGCTCAATTGGCAGAGCAGCTGATTTGTAATCAGCAGGTTGCGGGTTCAAGTCCCTTCACCAGCTCCACAAGGATGAGTTCCCGAGTGGCCAAAGGGAGCAGACTGTAAATCTGCCGTCACAGACTTCGGTGGTTCGAATCCACCCTCATCCACCACCAAGCGGCATTCCATCACCGGAATGCCGCTTTTCCGTATCAGATTTCCCGGGCGTGTCCGGGGGAGGAGGCTTCCATGAAGGGGTTTACCATCGCCATGGTGCAGATGAGGGTCATTCCTGGCGCGCCGGAGGTCAACCTGCGCCAGGCCGCGGACCTGATTGCCCAGTCGGCCCGTGAAGGGGCCAGCCTGGCCCTGCTGCCAGAGGCCCTGGACCTGGGCTGGACCAGCCCCGGCGCCGCCTCGCTCACAGGCAAGCGCAGCAAGGCCAGCCTGAAGACGCTGCGGGAAGCCGCCCGGGCAAACAACATCTGGGTTGTAGCCGGACTGACCCAGCGCAAGGGCGGCCGGGTGTACAACACCGCTGTTCTGATTTCAGACAAAGGCAGCCTGGTTGGCCGCCACCGGAAAATCAGCCTGGTCCAGGGGGTGGAGGATTCCCTGTACACCCCCGGCAGCCGCCTAGAGGTGTATGACACCCTCTTTGGCCGTCTGGCCATCCCGGTGTGCGCGGACAACCTGATGCCCAGCATCGCCCTGGGCGAGGCGCTGGGCCTGATGGGCGCGGACCTGCTGCTGTCCCCCTGCAGCTGGGCGGTGCCGCCGGAGCGGCTGGGGCAGCCCTATGGCCAGGAATGGTATGAGCCCTACGCCCACTTGAGCCGGCGCTTCAACATGACCGTAATCGGCGTGAGCAACGTGGGGGAGGTAGCAGGCGGTGCCTGGAATGGCTGGTTGGCCATCGGCAACTCCATCGCCATGGGACCGGGCGGGCAGGTGCTGAAGGTGATGCCCTACGGGCCGGATGCCCAGGACATCGCGCTGCTTGACCTGTAGCGGTCACAGGCTGTTCCACAGGCACATCACCGCGTAGCTGCGCCAGGGCCGCCAGGCTTCAGACAGCCTGCGCAGTTCCCTGGCACTCATGCCCGGCAGCGCCTGTTTCACGCCGGCGTCAGTATCCAGAAAAGCATCAGCATAGCCCATGGTGCGCATGGCGATGTACTGCGCTGTCCACCCCCCGATGCCGCGGATGGCGCGCAGTTTGTCCATCTCCAAAATGGGATTGGCTTGCGGGGTCAGGCTCAGCTCACCATGGTGCAACCCGCGCGCGATGGAGAGGATGCATTGGGCGCGCGCCGAGATGATGCCCAGGCGGCCCAGCTGATTCTGGGCAGATTCCCCCAGGGCCAGCAAATCAAGGGGTTCGGGGAAAGCATGTGTCAAGCCTTCGGGGGTGCCAGCCAGCGGCCTGCCAAGAAGGGTCACCAGGCGACCCGCCAGCGTGCTGGCAGCCTTCACGGTCACCTGCTGGCCCAGCACAGCCCGGGTGGCCGTCTCAAAGGGCGTGAAGCAGCCAGGCAGGCGGATGCCGGGCACAAACAAGCCGGGCCTGCAGGCGTTCATGGCTTCCAGGGTGCGGGCGGGGCCGGCCGGGTCAAGGTCCAGGTCGAACAAGCGGCGAATTCCGTCGCGCACCTGCGGCAGGGCAGGGGCCAGGGACCTGCTCAGCGCCAGCGCCAGCCAGGGTCGCCCCTCCTGGTGGCTGACTGTGAGCCAGCCGCTGCACACCTGGTTGTCAGCGAGCCGGAAACTGGCAGTGCGCATATAACTGCCATCCTGCACCATTTCCACGCCGGGGATGGCGCGCCCGGCCAGGAAGCCCAGGATCCCATCCCAAGGCAAGGGCGGAATGAAAGGCAGCCGGACGACCGGCATCAAGTCGTGTCGCATGCCATCAGAATACCACAATGAAAGCCCTTGAAGCGGACGGTTTGCCCCATCAATGCCATGGAACCGCTGCCGCCCGTCCCCGGCGGTACAGCCGGAGCCATCCATGCTATAATGAACAAAACCGATCAGGAGGTCTGTATGATTTTTGACCAGCTCCCTGACAACTACGTGCAGCCGGACAACTTTCGCGCCATCATTGAAATCTCCAAGGGAAGCAAAACCAAATACGAGGTCGACAAGCAGACCGGGCTGCTGCGGCTGGACCGCATCCTGTACACCTCCACCCATTACCCGGCCAACTATGGCTTCATCCCGCGCACCCTGTCCAACGACGGTGATCACCTGGACGTGCTGGTGCTGTGCACCGAGCCGCTGGTGCCCTTGTGCTCGGTGGCGGTCTACCCCATCGGCGTGCTCATTATGCTTGACCAGGGCAAGCGGGACGAGAAGATCATCGCCATCCCGTTCGGTGAACCACAGATGAACACCTGGAAGGATTTAAGCGACCTGCCGCCGCACACCTTCGCTGAAATCCAGCATTTCTTCTCGGTCTACAAACAGCTGGAGCACAAACCCACCGCCACCGAGGCCTTTTATGGCGCAAAGGAGGCACAGCAGACAGTGGCTGAGTGCATGGAGGCTTACAGGCGTGCCCAGGTCAGCGCCGATGAACCCCACAGCTGATCAAGGCGCGGGATTTCCAAAAAGGTAGGTTGTAAAATGAATTGCCGCAGGAGGACAAAAAGAGGCTCATTCCTTGCGTAGCTCAGTTACACTGAAGTTGCTGAAAATCAAAGCAACAGAGGTGGCAAGGAATGAACCCAGATAATCATA
>Ga0209722_1000124_pt1 | contig 94552 bp, 95 predicted proteins | sample BioC12SIPDNA_2_FD_185745 | JGI IMG/M metagenome (GOLD analysis project Ga0209722, IMG submission 185745) | Anaerobic biogas reactor microbial communites from Washington, USA - Biogas_R1_A C12 SIP DNA (SPAdes) (version 2) | ecosystem: Engineered > Bioreactor > Anaerobic > Unclassified | place... | reverse complement strand
TTCCCATTCCGAACAGAGAAGTTAAGCCTCTCAACGCCGATGGTACTGCAGGGGAGACCTTGTGGGAGAGTAGGAAGCCGCCGGGATTAATTTAGAGCCCGCCAGTGATGGCGGGCTTTTTTTTGGGCGGTCGCGCGGGGTCGCGGGTTTGTCTCGCAGACCTGAGCCCCTATAATGGCTGCGGGGTAACGTCGCAGGCAAACCTCAGCCAGGCGGAGGGAAGTGCAGTTATGAAGAAGACCGAATGGGACGTCCGCGGAGTCATCGTTCCACTTATCACCCCTTTCAAGGCTGATCTCAGCGTTGATTACGAGGGTCTCGCGACGCTCGTGGACTACTTCATCGAAGAAGTGGGCTGCGATGCCTTGCTGCCCTGCGGAACCACCGGGGAATCGCCGACCTTGTCATACCGTGAGCACGTAGACGTCATCCGCACTGTAGTGGACCGCTGCAAGGGGCGCGTTCCGGTCATAGCGTCGGCAGGATCGAATTCCACGCAGGAGGCGGTCCAGTTGACCAGGATGGCTCAGGAGGTGGGGGCGGACGCGACGCTGCAGGTGGGTCCCTATTACAACAAACCCACCCAAGAAGGTATCTTCAACCACTATTCGGCCATCGCCGAAGCCTCCAGGCTCCCGCTCATCATCTATAACATCCCCGGGAGGACAGGCCGCAATATCGAGCCTCAGACCATCGCCCGGCTCTGGGAAGCCACGCCCAATGTGATCGGACTCAAGGATTGTTCGAACGACGTCCATCAGACGATGATGATCTACCGCTCTACCGATCCAGAGACTTTCAAGATCTACTGCGGTGAGGACATCATGACCTTCACGTTGCTCTGTCATGGGAGCGCGGGCGCCATCGCCGCCGTAGCGCACGTGGTGGGGCGGGAGGTCAAGGCCATGTGCGACGCGGTGTGGAGCGGCCGCTTGAGCGAGGCACGCGACATCCACTACCGCATAATGGACGTGGTGGATGCGCTCTTCGTCGAGCCCAACCCGACTCCGGTCAAACAGGCCCTCGAGTGGCTGGGCCTTCCGGCGGGTCCGCTGCGTCCCCCACTGGAGCGGATGACGCCGGCCGGGCAGGAGATTCTGCGTACCGCGCTCAAGGCCGGGGGGTGGCTTAGCTAGTTTGCAGATCGCGTGGTCCACGCGACCGACCCTCGAACCAAAGTCGTATCGACCTCTCCATTCTCGGCGACTAAGCTGACTCCCGTGGGATAAGACGTTAAGCCGCGGTCCAAAAGGGCCGATATAGGTACGTGGCGCACAAATCTCCAGGGAGGCCTCTTGCCTTACGTGGTATACGCATTCTCTTTGCTGCTGGGCCTTGTTCTCGGCAGCTTCCTCAACGTGGTGATCTATCGCCTGCCGCGGCACGAGTCCCTCATACGGCCGGGATCGCGTTGTCCCGGTTGCGGTACAAGCATCCACTGTTACGACAACATCCCGGTTTTGAGCTGGCTTGTATTGCGAGGACGGTGCCGCGCGTGCCAAATGCGGATTTCTTGCCGGTATCCACTGGTCGAGGCCATTACCGGCTTGGCTTTCCTCCTTGCAATGTGGCGCTTCGGTCTGACCTGGCCGGTACTAGTGGCGTGGGCGTTCATCGCTGCCATGGTCGCCATCGCCTTCATCGACTACGACCACATGATCATTCCCAATAAGATCGTACTTCCGGGAGCGCTGCTGGGGCTGATTGCATCCGTCGCACTTGAGCCCCAGAGATGGTGGGTATATGTGGCCGGCAGTTTGGGAGCAGCCGCCTTCATGCTTGTCTTGGCCATGCTATGGCCGGGAGGTATGGGGCCCGGAGACATCAAGATGGCCCTCTTCATGGGGGCCGTGCTGGGCGCCCATGTGATGGTCGCCCTGTTCGCCGCCTTCCTCTTCGGAAGCATCGCGGGAATCTACATGATGGTGGTTCAGAAGCGCTCGCGCAAAGCCAAGATCCCTTTCGGTCCCTATCTGGCACTGGGAGCGGTCTTGGCCGTTCTACTCGGAGAGACCATCTTGCGCAACTATCAAAGTCTTTACAGCTAGAGAGGAATTCCAACCGGGACTTAGAAATGTCCATAGGCAAGCATTTACATGTTAGAGTTGAGCATGAGTGGACGGGGTACTTTCACAGACGGGCCTTGAAGTATAGACTGATGACTGCTGTGGGCGTACGAGTGAGGTGAGTGGGTGGGACTAAGCCTTTCGGGAACGGGGCAACTGGCCCTTGACATCGGCGGATCGAGTCTTCTTGCTCTGCAAGTGAGCGGTAACGCCGGGCGTCTGAAACTAAGGGGCTGTTACGAGTGGCCTCTCTCTGACGGGCTGGTCGTCGACGGGGAGGTCGTTGATGTCGATCTTCTCGCCCGCGAACTCAAGGCGTTCGCCGGCCAGTACAAGTTGCGTGGACGGCCCGTAGTGCTGGCGGTGGGCAACCAGAAGGTCATCGTCAGGAATATCGACATGCCTGAGATGACCGAGGAGGAGCTACGTGGGGCCATCGAGTTCCAGGCTCAGGACTACATACCCATCCCCGTTGAAGAGGCGGTGCTGGATTTCCAGGTAGTCGGCAAGAGTGTGAGTGCGGATGGTGCCTCGCGTCAGGAGGTCCTTCTCGTAGCCGCTCAAAGTACAATGATCTCCATGTTCACGGCCGCGGTCAGACAGGCCGGTCTCAAGGTCGCCGGCATCGACATCTCCAGCATGGCCCTGGTGCGAGCTCTCGTACCGCAGCCGTCGGTTCTCCCCGAGGCTTCTCAGGGCGTTGTGTGCCGTGCGATCGCGGACATATCGTCGTCCGTATCAACGTTGGTAGTCGCTGTGGGGGGATCCCTCAAGTTCACCCGTATCATCAACTTCTCGAGTGACCGTTTCACCCGGGTCCTCGGCGAGCATTTGGGCATACCGAGCGAAGATGCGCAGGGCCTGGTGCAGCACGTTGGGCTGCCCGGACCATTACCAGTGGAAGAGGGGGTTTTCGCGGACGAAGCTGTGGAGGAGGCTCGTGAAAGGCTTCTCGGCCCGGCTTCGGAACTCAGCGATGAGATCCGGCGGTCCCTGCACTACTATCAGGGGCAACCGTCGGCAGTCCCTGCCACCGAGTTGATCCTGAGTGGGCGTGGAGCCTTGGTCAGAAATCTTGACGCGCATCTGGCGGAGGCTCTTGATATTAAGGTCACTATCGGCAATCCCCTTGTGCACGTGGCGGAGAATGCCTCCAAAGTCCCCGATGCCTCCTTAGCATTGATGGCTCCATATCTGTCGATAGCCGTTGGCTTGGCTCTCCCCGAGGAGGACTGATTTGGCCCGGCGCATCAATCTGGTACCCGCTTCCGAGAGGGCACGCACAACGACTAACTTCGGCATGTTGGGTCTGGTGGCCGGCGTGATCATCGTTCTTTTCGCCCTCGGCCTGACCTACTATCTGCTTGGGAATACGCTGGACGATCGCGAGCGAGAACTGGCCGACGTTCGGCAGCAAAGAGAACTTGTTGAGAGCCAGGCGGCTACTCTTGCGCAGTATGAGGTCCTTGCCGCCCGAAGAGCGAGGATGGAGCAGGTGGTACAGGCGGTATACGCCGGCCGGACGCTGGTCACCGACGTTCTGGATGGTGTCAGCTTGGTGGTACCGGAGGAAGTATGGTTCCAAAGTCTCAATCTCTCCGCTGCGGAACCCACGGCTGTGATCGCTTCGGGTGGGGGAAGCCAGGCGACCGAGGGTGGACGGTTGTCCATCGAAGGGTCTACGTACACGTTTGAAGACGTCGCGCAGTTCCTGGTTCGCCTGCAGCTGATCAAGGCGTTTGCCGATGTCGACCTGGGCGCTGCGGGTGATGCGAGCGAAACCGGGAAGACGAAATCGTTCTCCATCGACGCACTGATCACGAATACTCAGGATCCTGAGGCACCTCTTCCGGTGAGCCAGGTGGAGGTGGAGGGGCTGTGACCAACCGAGTCCGCATGGTGCTGATCGCTCTCGCGGTTGTAGTCGTCGCCCTTCTGGTGTGGTTCTTCCTGCTCGATCCCATCCGTGATGACATTGCCGCGACGGAGACCCAGATAGAAGAAGAGCAGACGCGACTGTCCCAGGCTCAGATGAAACTGGCGCAGGCGGAAGCCACCCGCGAAGAGGGGCGGAAGAACCAGGCTCGGCTTCTGGAACTGGCGAAGATGATGCCGACCACAGAGGAGGTGCCCAGTCTGCTGCTGCAGATTCAGGACCTGGCCGATCAATCTGGTATACGGTTCATCGCCGTAACCCCGGGCAACGCCCAAGAATCCGAGAAGGCAGACTACCGGATTCTGCCCCTGAATCTGGAGTTCAGCGGAACCTTCTTCGATATCAGCGATTTCGTCTGGCGGGCTGAGCAGATGGTTTCTGGGCCAGGCAGACTGCTGGCGGTCAAGGACCTTCAGCTGGCCTTGGGTGGAGCGCAGGAGGCCACGGGGGCCGGGGTCAGTCCCGAGCTCTCAGTCAGTATGACTATGTACGCTTTCTTGGCCGGAGGCGAGAGTGGGGTACCTGTCCCGGTCCAACCGGCCACCGTCACAACGGACGAGACCGCGACCACCTCGGATGAGCAGTGAGCGAGGGGGTCAGAGATGGATGGTTGGGGCTGATATGAGAAGAAGTCCAAGGACATACAGACGTTTTGTCGCGGCGCTGCTGGTGTTGGCAGGGCTGGGCCTGCTCTTCATCGGATGCGGAGGAGACGACACGAATGGCTCGGCCACGGAGCCGTCTCAGCGACAGCGCATCACGCCCACTCCTACGGTGGCGGCACTTGCTCAAGGACTGACTACAGCTGATGCCGAGGAGCTGTCGACTTTCAAGAGCAAGGATCCTTTCATACAGCAGGCTGTCGAAGTCAGTACCACCGTGAGCACCACGAACACCACCTCTCCCGGAGGTCAGCAACAGTCAACCACAACGACCTCTCGGTACTCTCCCACTACCACGAGATACAGTCCGACGACCATCTACCGGCCTACGACCACCACCAAGTGGCCCGGGACGACGACCAGCACCAAGCCTCCCTCCACGACAACCACCACGGCACCCCACGTTCATACTCTGAAGGTGCTGTCGGTGAGTGAGGTCAATGGTGCGCCCGCGGTGACGCTCCAGGTGGATGGGAGCGTCTATAAAGATAGGCGGGTGGGCGATGTGGTGTCCACTAGCTGGGGACAGATCAAAGTGCTCGATTTGAGCTCCTCAAGCAAGGTGGCCACACTGCTGCACGGGAGTGAGACCCTCACACTGTCGGCGGGGCAGGTCGTCTACGAGTAACGTCGCCGGGGTGCCGTTGGCCGTCTTTGCTGCGGTTGACGGCGGCCTGGCTGGAGCCGCCACTGCAAGGAGGCGATGGTGACTCAACTCCGCGTGACCACAGCAGGCGAATCGCACGGACCGGCTGAGGTCTGCGTTGTGGAGGGGATCCCCGCAGGCCTCGCCCTACGGAGCGCCGATGTGGATATGGAACTCTCGCGTCGGAGGAAAGGCTACGGCCGCGGCGCCCGCATGGCCATCGAAGGCGATGCATGCCGGTTCTTGAGCGGGGTACGGCAAGGGCGCACACTCGGCAGTCCTATTTGCATCCTGGTAGAGAATCAAGACCATGTCAATTGGCTTGATGTGATGTCGGCTGAGCCCGCCCCCGCTCAGGCGGACCGCGGTGCGCCTGTGACGGTGCCTCGTCCCGGCCATGCCGATCTGCCGGGCATGGCGAAGTACGCCACCTCCGATATCCGTGATGTCCTTGAACGAGCCAGTGCCCGCGAGACGGTAGGTCGGGTGGCCGCAGGAGCCGTCTGCAAACGCTTTCTTGCAGAGGTGGGTGTGTCCGTGCGCGCGAGAGTCATCCGCATTGGAGACATCGCGGTCGCCACCAATGGCTCCCTGGTCGATCCTCAGGCTATCGATTGGGACGCTGTCGAGGTCTCCTCGCTGGGCTGTGATGACGTGGCTGTGTCAGAGAGGATGCGAGCGGCCGTCGACGTGGCCCGAGAACGAGGTGAGTCGCTGGGAGGCATCTTCGAGGTCTGGTGCTGGGGCATGTGTCCTGGCCTTGGTGGCTATGCGAGCATGGCCGACCGGCTAAGCGGGCGCCTGCTGGGCGCTCTTGGCAGCATCCCGGCGATCAAAGGGGTGGAGCTGGGGGCTGGATTCGAGAACGCCTCCAAGTCTGGTTCTGAGGTGCACGATCCCCTGGAACTGCGGACCGACGGGGCAGGGAGTTGGATCGCGCGGAAGACAAATCGAGCGGCCGGCCTCGAGGGAGGTATGACCACGGGCATGCCCATAGTCTTGCGTGCTGCCATGAAGCCCATACCAACGCTGACCACGCCGCTTCCGTCTGTGGACACGACCACGATGAAGCCGACTCCAGCCCACGTCGAGCGCAGCGACATCACCGCCGTACCTGCAGCACGGGTGGTAGGGGAGGCGATGGCCGCTCAGGTACTGGCCTCTGCCTATCTCGAGAAGTTCGGGGGAGACAGCGTGCCGGAGTTCTTGGCGAATGTCCGCTCGTACGCAGCAGTTCTGGAGGAGCGAGGTTTGTGGCGGCGTTCCTAGCATTGACAGGATTCATGGGCAGTGGCAAGACCTCGGTAGGAGAAGCTGTTGCCAAAATGCTGGGCTGGGAATTCGTGGACCTCGACCAGGAGTTCGTGCGGTTGACAGGGTGTGGCATCAGCCAATTCTTCGCCGATCACGGGGAGGCTGCCTTCCGGTCCAAGGAGTGCGAGTTGCTGGAGACCTTGCCGGACCAGAAGCGCACAGGGGGCCTAGTGTTAGCTCTCGGCGGAGGTACGCTGGAGAGTCCGGGAGCGGTCGGACAACTCCGGCGGAAGGGCGGTCTTGTGCTCCTATCCGTCGACCCGGAGGAGGCCTGGGCCCGAGTGGAGGGTAGCGATCGCCCCTTAGCGGCCGACCGGGGCGACTTCGACGCGCTGTGGGCACGACGGAAGTCCACTTACGAATCATGTGCGGACATCGTGATGCCGGTCGCAGGGAGAGACGTCGAAGAGGTGGCGGGAGATATCGCCGCCCTCGTGCGGACTGCAGGTGAACACTGGGGAAGCATTTGGGGGAGGCGCGTGGCCACGATCCAAAGGTCTTCTCTGGTCCTCGGCGGTAAGAACGCTCTGGACCTCCTGGCCGGTGAGGCCCGGTCGGTACGCGAGAAGGGAGCGAGTCTGCGCTTGCTCACCGATAGGAACGTCATGGATTCCTGGGGGGAACAGGTGTCGTCGGCCCTCGGGCTCTGCGCAGCGGAGAGTACTAAGATCCTTTCACCTGGGGAGACCACCAAGAGCGTCCGCCATCTCGAGGAGTGCTGGGAGTGGCTTGCAGCTGAAGGTGCCCGACGGGACGATGTGCTCGTGGCGTTGGGAGGAGGCGTGGTCGGCGATCTGGGGGGATTCGTCGCGGCCACTTATCACAGGGGCGTATCGCTCTGGCAGGTGCCCACCAGTCTGCTCGCGCAAGTGGACTCCAGCGTGGGGGGCAAGACCGCCGTCAATCTGGCCGCCGGGAAGAACCTGGTCGGGTCTTTCTACCAACCCGACTTGGTGATCATCGATCCGCAGACACTGAGGACGCTGCCTGACTATGAATACCGGAACGGTCTGGGAGAGGTTGCCAAGCACGCGCTCCTGATCTCCGAAGAAGCCTTTCGCTGCCTGGAGGCGGCAGCTCCGAGAATCGTTGACCGAGACCTGGACACGCTTAACGACATCGTCAAGACAAACGTGAACTTCAAAGCAGCTGTGGTCGAAGATGACGAACGGGAAAGCGGCAGGCGGGCGGTTCTCAACCTGGGGCACACCACTGCGCACGCCCTGGAGGCGGCAGTCGGATACGGCACGCTCGGCCATGGACACGCGGTGGCTCTGGGGCTGCTGGTGGCGCTCGCCGTCAGTGAACGAACACTGGGATTGGACCGCTCGGTAAGACGACGCACCGGGGAGCTGCTCGCGGCTCTCGGCCTGCCCACCTCGATAAGGTTACCTCGGGCAGAGGCCATCCGCGCAGCGATGGCTCATGACAAGAAGGCCGTCGCGGGTTCCACGGGTTTCGTCGGTCTGAGGGCCGTCGGCCAGCCGGTGTGGGGCCTAGAGGTGCCGCTCGATGCGCTTGTCGAAGCCATGGAGGTGATCGAGGATTGAGCAGTCTTGTGAGGCGGCTGGTGGTGCTCCATGGGCCCAACTTGGATCTCCTGGGGGAACGTCCCGTGGAGCACTACGGCACCATTACTTTGCCCGAGCTAGAACGTATCGTGACCGACGAGGCGGAGAGGGCGGGCTGGGGTTGTCTCTGCCTGCAGACTAATCATGAGGGCGTCTATGTGGAGTACCTGCATCAGTACCGTGATGAAGCCGCTCTGCTCGTCAATCCGGGAGCCTGGACTCACTACAGCTACGCGATCCATGACGCGCTCGAACTAGTGCACTGCCCGGTCGCCGAGGTGCATCTCTCCGACATCTCGTCGAGGGAGGAATGGCGCAGCCGGTCTGTGGTTTCGTCTGTGGCCACCTTCACCGTCTCCGGGAAAGGCCCGGAGGGATATGTGGAAGCAGTAAGACGCCTGATCGCTCTGGACGAGGAACGCTGACGGGCGAGGTGCGCGCGGCGAGGTGCCTTGAGGTGTAGTAGAATGCACCGTCACCCCATTGAAGGTGGCTCGCTCATCAGGGTAAATCGCAGTCGCTGGAGGCTGGGCGCGTGATCTCGACGAATCAGTTCAAAGTAGGTATGACCATCCGGTACGAGGGCGATACGTACCGCATCGCCGAATTCCAGCATGTGAAGCCCGGCAAGGGCGGAGCCTTTGTGCGCACGAAGCTGCGAAACGTCTCCACAGGAGCTCTCGTCGACCGGACATTCCGGCCCGAACAGAAATTCGAGCAGCTCCGGACCGAGAGTCGCCCGATGACCTACCTCTACGACGAGCCGGACCAGGTCGTCTTTATGGATGCGGAATCGTTCGAGCAGCTGGCGCTGCCCAAGAGTTTGCTGGAGGGACGTTTCGATCTGATGACCATCAACATGCAGGTCGACGTGGTCTACATCGACGGGGAACCATTCGACGTAGAACTGCCCACGTTTGTCGACCTGAAGATAGTGGAGACCGCCGCGGGTGTGAGGGGAGACACGGTGTCCGGCGGCTCAAAGGAGGCCGTTCTGGAGACCGGCGCCTCGGTGCAGGTTCCTCTTTTCATCGAGCCTGGAGAAGTGGTGCGCATAGACACTCGCTCGAGAGAATATGTGACGCGAGCCTGAAGGACGGGAAATGACGGAATACCAAATATCCACATCCGTTCTGGAAGCAATCGTGAGGGGTTCTTTGGAGGACGACGGCCGCCTGCGGATCCATTCACCACTGCCGCTAATGCGCACCCACTCCGTGGAGGTGGGAGTCGAAGACCAGGAGTGCCGCGTTACCGTGCATCTCGATGCACGTCTGGGCGAGCACCTGCCTTCTCTTGCGGTTGAAGCCCAGCAGAAGATCATCAGGGCCCTGACGCAAATGACCGGGCTCGCGGTCCCCGCGGTTGACATCGTGTTCGGCGGCGTCTTTCCGGCGGATGGTTGATCTGGGCGAGTATGGCGGTTGGTCGAAGAACTGCGCGACGGCAGGCCGTCTTCGCCCTCTATAGGCTGGACCTCCTCAAGGCAAGCCCTGAGGCCGCGCTTGCGGGCTCCATGGACGGCGAGGCGGACGAGTACGCAACCGATCTGCTCATGGGGACGATTCAGCATCTGGAAACGGTCGACGGACTCTTGGACCGGCACCTCGAGGGATGGACGCTGCAGCGCCTCGGCGTATTGGAGCGGTCCGTTCTCCGGGTCTCCGCGTATGAGTTGTTGTTCGAGAAAGGGACGCCGGAAGCCGTGATCATCGACGAGGCTGTGACGTTGGCCAAGCGGTATTGCTCCGCTGAAGCGAGCGCTCTGGTCAACGGAGTTCTTGGCTCCATCGAGGCGTATACACGGGGGCTGGAGCCGGGTAGGCGCTCTCAGGAAGAAGAACAACCGTGACCGGGTCCGCGGGCAGGATGATAGACAGACTTGATCTGCCGGGTGACCTAAGAAACCTGGACGCGGCTTCTTTGCGTCAGGTCGCCGTCGAGGTCAGGCAAGAGATCATAGACACCATATCCCAGAACGGCGGCCACCTGGGGGCGAGCCTCGGAGTGGTTGAGTTGACGGTTGCCCTCCATGCGGAGCTTGAGGCACCCAAGGATGCGATCATCTGGGACGTGGGGCATCAATCGTACGCGCACAAGCTGCTCACCGGCCGATTGGGCGCATTCCGGTCCATCCGCACCTATGGTGGGTTGTCAGGGTTCCCAAGCAGGGAAGAGAGCCCGTTCGACATCTACAGCACAGGCCATGCCAGCACCTCGATCAGTGCGGCTGTGGGGATCGCGCAGGGCAGGTTGTTGGGGGAGACACCGGATGGACTGCTCAGTGAATCCGCGACGGCCGGGGAGGCGGGGATCGCACCTGCTGTACCGGCCGGGACCGGCAGCCCGGGCCGTGTGGTGGCGGTAATAGGAGACGGGGCCCTCACCGGGGGCATGGCCTACGAGGCCCTCAATCATGCGGGTCATCTGAGTACGCCGCTTCTTGTGATACTCAACGACAACACCATGTCCATCGAACGCAACGTCGGCGCGATGAGCGCCTATCTCTCGCGACTGCGCACCGATCCGACTCTATACCGATTGCGGCGTGACCTGGAGAGACGCCTGCAGCGGCTTCCCGGTGTAGGGGATTTCATGGCTACCGTCAACGAGCAGATCAAGGACAGTATCAAGGCGGCGGTGGTCCCAGGGATGCTCTTCGAGGAGCTGGGCTTCACCTACGTGGGGGTAGTGGACGGTCACAGTATCGAGGATTTGCGAGGCAGTATCAGACGCTCCCTGGCGCTGAATAGGCCGGTGCTACTGCACTGCCAGACGGTCAAGGGCAAGGGTTATGAGCCCGCTGAGAAGCAGCCTGGGCGCTACCACGGCACGCCCAGGTTCTCGGTCTCGACAGGGGAATGCCTCGATGCGGAAGGTCCGACCAGCTTCACCCGGGCGTTCGGAGAGGCTATGGTGCAGCTCGCGCGGGCAGACGAACGAGTGGTGGGGATCACTGCAGCCATGGCCTCCGGTACGGGGCTCGATCTGCTCAAAGAGGCTTTTCCCGACCGATTCTTCGATGTGGGCATCGCCGAAGCGCACGCGGTGGGATTCGCTGCCGGGCTGGCGGTGGCGGGCAAGCGGCCGGTCGTCGCCCTGTACTCCACCTTCTTGCAGCGGGCCTTCGATCAGGTGATCCAGGACGTGTGTCTCCAGCGGCTACCGGTAGTGTTCGCGGTGGATAGAGCCGGCCTGGTAGGAGCCGACGGTCCTACTCATCACGGCGCTTTCGACCTGTCTTATCTCAGATTGATCCCCGGCCTCACGATCTTCGTCCCCAAGGATGAGGGGGAACTGCAGCGGCTGCTGGCGACCGCGCTGCAGATGGACAGCCCCTCGGTGATCAGGTATCCGCGCTCCCCCGGCGTCGGAGTGCCCTTGGCGTCCCCGATCAAGCCTCTGGCGGGCCCGTGGATAGACGTGCTACGGGAAGGAACCGATGTTCTCTTCGTCGGGGCAGGACCGGTGATCAGACTTGCGGAAGAAGCAGCGGACCGACTCATCGGACAGGGCATATCCGCCGGCGTAGCCGGAGTCAAACGGATCCGACCCCTGGAGACCGCCACGCTGGAACGACTTCTTCGGTCGTACCGAGCCGTGGTCACGGTCGAAGACAATGTCCTCGCGGGAGGTTTCGGCTCGAGCATCCTGGAATTCATGGCAGATGAGGGGATCAGCCGGCCTGTGGCCAGGGCCGGCCTCCCCGACGCTTTCGTGGGTCACGGCCCAGTGGAGACAATCCGGAGGGACGTGGGTCTTACTGCCGAGGGTTTGAGCGCGCAGGCAGCGCGCCTGCTGGGGCTCGCCGGGAAGCCTCCGTCGCTCGGAGGCTGAGCGCGCGTGGGCGCGCCCACGCGCATCCGGTTGGACGAGGCCATGGTGGCCCGAGGCCTAGCTGCAAGCCGCAGTGCCGCCCGGGGGTTGATCATGGCCGGGCTGGTGTCGGTAGAAGGCCGGGTAAGCGACAAGGCGGGCACAGCGGTGGCGGCAGATGCTGAGATCACCGTCAAGGACCGGCCGCGCTTTGTCTCCCGAGCCGGCGAGAAGCTGGCTCATGCCCTGGATGTGCTCGGAGTCGACGTGGGCGGAGCCTCGGTGCTGGATGTGGGGGCCTCTACGGGAGGTTTCGTCGACTGTCTCCTTCAACGCGGCGCGGCCAGGGTCATCGCCTTGGATGTGGGACGGGGACAACTGGACATGCGACTCCGGACTGACGCCCGGGTATCGGTCTTGGAGAAGGTCAACGCCCGCTACCTCACAGCGGATCAACTGCCCTACCTGGCCGATTTCTTGACGATGGATGTGTCGTTTATCTCGGTGACCAAGATCCTGCCGGCTGTGGTCGGGTGTCTCACTCCCCGATTCGAAGGGTTGATCCTCGTCAAACCCCAATTCGAGGCCGGGCCGCGACAGGTGGGCAAGGGAGGCATTGTGCGGAATCCGTCTGTGCATCGTCAGGTGCTTGTGGACTGCGGGCGGTTCATGATAGAGAAGGCAGAGTTGGATGTCATCGGAGTATGCCGGTCCGGGCTCCGCGGGGCGGACGGCAATCAGGAGTTCTTCATGCACGCAGGTCGCGGTGTGGACAATGCTGTTGGACTTGATAGGCTGGTAGCTATGGTGGAAGAGATACTAGAGGAGACAGACACGCCTGCCCGGGGAGCGATTACATGAAGCGTGAGGTCGACCGGGTCGTCATACTGACGCACGGAGACTCCGATGTGGCCTGTGAGGCACTCAAGAAGTCCCTGAGCTTCTTTGCCGGCCGAGGCGTCGAGGTGCTGGCTCCTGCCAACGAATGGGCCAAACATGGTGAGGTCCTGGGCGCAAATGGGGGAGCTTTGCTGGCGGCAGGGTCGAAAGACCTGCGAGGAGTGGGCCTCTGCCTTGTTTTGGGGGGCGATGGGACGATGCTGAGGGCTTTCCACCTGACCCGCAACCTCTCCATACCGGTGGCAGGGGTCAATCTCGGTAGAGTGGGGTTCCTCACCACCATCGACAAGGATGAAGTGACCGACGGCTTGAGCAGACTGCTGGCCGGTGAATACAAAGAGTACCCCTTGTTGGGGTTGGAGGCGACGGTGGGCGGACAGACCTTCACGGCCACCAATGATGTCGTCGTCGGGAAGGGGGACAGCTCGCACGCGGGGTCTCTGGCCTTGTGCATCAACGGGGTGACGATGTTCGAGGTTCTCTGTGACGGCGTTGTGGTTAGTACACCGGCGGGCTCTTCGGCATACAGTCTGGCAGCGGGTGGCCCTCTGCTGGGAATATCCGTAGACGCATACGTGATCAGTCTGGTGGCCCCGCATGCGGTGGGTGTGCGTCCGGTAGTCGCGGCACCCCAGGACGTTCTAGAGATCACCAATACCGACGATGAGGGTGTCAGCTGCCTGGACATAGACGGCCAGAGGATGGCGATGTTGCCGCCCGGCACCGTGGTACGCATCAGGACCACGCCGGGGATGACGTCCCTGGCCCTTCTGGAAGGCGACAGTCTGTACCACCACTTCCGCGACCGTCTCTTGTAGGGAAGGCGCCGGCTTGCTCGCCTCCCTCACCATCCGGAACTTCGTGCTCATCGAAGATGCGGTCCTTGAGTTCAAGCCGGGTCTGAACGTCCTTACCGGTGAGACCGGGGCGGGTAAGACCTTGCTGACCCGGGCGCTCGGGCTGCTGATGGGCGAGAGGGCCGAGGATGGGCTGGTGGGCAAGGTGGGCTCGGAGGCGCTCATCCAAGCGGTGTTCGACCTCGATGAACGCGACATTGAGGAGATCCCGCCCGATGTGCAGGAACTGCTCGGCGGCGTGGAGGCGGGTGAGTTCATCGTATCGCGCCGTCTGGGCAAGCAGGGCCGCAATCGGTGCTTTCTGAACGACACCGTGGTCACACTCGGGGCGATGGGGTCGGCCATCAGTGGCCTGCTCTCGTTTGCCGGGCAGCATGAGTACAGACGGCTCCTCGACCCGCACTATCAGCTGAGCGTTCTCGACCAATGGGCCGGGGCAGGTGTGACCGAACTCGCCTACGACTTCAGAGAGGTATACGCCGAGGCTCGGGAGGCAGGGCGGCGTCTCGAGCAAGCAAGAGCCCGCGAGGGATCCCGGGAGAGAGAGCTGCAACTCCTCCGCTTCCAGGTGAAGGAACTGGGGGATGCTCGTCTCTCTCTTGAGGAGGAGCGATCTCTGGCGATGGAGCAGCGCATGCTGTCCCGGGCGGAAGAACTGCTTCGAAGTGTGGGTTCCGCGGGGGCCGTCCTCGGCGGGGAGACCGATACACCCGATGTGACCACGCTTCTCGCGCAGGCGGTGCAGCAACTGGCAGCCGTATCCTCTGTCGATCCTGACCTGGACCGGATCACCGCCGGTCTGACTGAGGTGCAATACCAAACTGCCGAACTTGCTCGTGACCTCCATGGCTACGTGTCGCGGATATCGGTCGACCCCGAGCGCCTGGCTGCTGTGAACGACCGGCTGAAGACCTACACCGATCTCGCGCGCAAGTATGGTGGGTCTACCGAATCCGCCCTGGCGCAGTGCAGTGCTGCAGCCGAGCGACTGATGACTTTGGAGCAGGAGGGAATGGACCTGGAAGAGCTGGAAGAGGCGCGCGCGACGTACGTCGCGCGCGCCCTCTCCCTAGCCGCCACTCTGACCGACAGACGCCGCAAAACCGCTCCTCTGCTCGAGAAGGCCGTCGCGGCGCAATTGGAGAGCCTGGGGATGCCGTCGGCAGAGCTACGTGTCTCTCTCAGTTCCGCCACGAACTGGGAGGGCCTACGCGAATCGGGGGCTGAGACCGTGGAGTTCCTCCTTGTGGCCAATCCCGGGCAGGTCCCCCGTAATCTGGGGCGGACCGCTTCCGGTGGGGAGCTCTCCAGGGTCCTGCTTGCCATCAAGTGTGCGCTGGCCGGCGTGGGTGGGAACGAAACGCTCGTATTCGACGAAATCGACGCCGGTATCGGTGGGCGGACCGCGGTGGTAGTCGGTAACAAGCTACGCGAGCTGGCCGGCCACTCTCAGTTGATCGTGGTTACGCATCTGCCTCAGGTGGCGGCTTTGGCCGCCCAGCACTACGTCATCGACAAGATCACGGCGCAGGGAGATACGGTCACGCGTCTCACGGCACTGACCGGGGACGAAGTGGTGGAGGAGTTGTGCCGCATGTTGGGGGGCCGTCCCGGCGACACTGAAGCGCTGGCCCATGCCCGAGATCTGCGCGACAGAGCACTTGGAGGACTGCTAGACTAGGACAGGCGCGGGCCCAACAGCCATGCGCCGCGCCGGATCCCACGAAAGAGCGGCAGAGGTGAGCATGGCCAAACACGTATTCGTAACGGGCGGCGTGGTTTCTTCCCTCGGTAAGGGTATTACCGCGGCGTCCCTGGGCCGCCTCCTTAAGAGCCGCGGTCTGCGGGTGGTGATCCAGAAGTTCGATCCGTATCTGAACGTAGATCCGGGCACGATGAGTCCCTTTCAACACGGTGAGGTCTTCGTCACTGACGACGGGGCGGAGACCGATCTCGATCTGGGTCACTACGAACGGTTCGTGGATGAGAATCTGACCCAAGACTCGAATGTGACTGCCGGGTCGGTCTACTACAATGTGATTCGCAAGGAGCGTCGAGGTGACTACCTTGGCGGCACGGTGCAGGTCATTCCTCACGTGACCAACGAGATCAAGGAACGCGTCGCCCGCGTGGCCCGCAAGCCCGACGTGGACGTGGTCATCACCGAGATCGGCGGAACGGTGGGAGACATCGAGAGCCTGCCGTTCTTGGAAGCCATCCGCCAGTTCCGGAACGACATAGGCCGCCAGAACGTGATCTACATTCACGTGACTCTGATCCCGTTCATCAACGTTTCGGGAGAGCTGAAGACCAAGCCGACCCAGCACAGCGTGAACGAACTCCGCAGCATCGGTATCCAACCCGATATCATCGTCTGCCGGTCGGATCGCCCCATCAGTCCGGAGCTGAAGGAGAAGATTGCCCTGTTCACCGACGTGGAGTCCCGAGCTGTAGTCAGCTGCGTGGACGCCCGGCACCTCTACTACGTGCCCTTGAACCTCCGTGATGAAGGGCTGGACCGCTTGGTCGTCGAGAAGCTGGGACTCGAGACCGAGCCACCCCAACTGGATGAGTGGTTCTCCTTGGTTGAGCGACTGAAGTCAGCCACAGGCACGGTACGCATCGCCTTGGTCGGGAAGTACGTGCAGTTGCACGACGCCTATCTCAGTGTGATCGAAGCCTTGAGGCACGCTGCCACCTATCACGGCCGCAATCTGGATACCGTATGGGTGGATGCAGAGACCTTGCGGGAAGGCGAGATCACGTCGCGGTTGGAGTCGGTGGATGGAATCCTGGTGCCCGGCGGCTTCGGGATCCGCGGTATCGAGGGGAAGATCCTGTCCGTGCGCTATGCCCGGGAGAACAAGGTTCCCTACCTCGGTCTGTGTCTGGGGTTGCACATGGCGGTAGCGGAGTTCGCGCGTCATGTGGCCGGCATGGAGGGGGCCAACTCCACCGAGTTCGATCCCGCGACCCGATATCCGGTGATCGATCTACTGCCGGAGCAGAAGGGCGTCTCCGACATGGGGGGGACCATGCGGCTCGGGGCCTCGCCCACCATGCTCTATGAGAATACCAGAGCCCGGGAGGCCTATGGGGTGGAGTTGATCAGCGAACGCCACCGGCACCGCTATGAGTTAAACAACACCTACCGGGATAGGCTGGTGGAGGCGGGCCTGGTGGTCAGCGGCGTTACCCCAGACGGTTATCTGGTAGAGATCGTGGAGCTCGCCGACCACCCCTGGTTCGTCGCCTGCCAGTTCCACCCCGAGTTCAAGAGCCGTCCTACCCGTCCGCATCCACTCTTCAGAGACTTCGTGGGTGCCGCTGTGGCGCGTATGGGTGACACAAGCCCGAACGGGGCGGACTCGGGAAGATGCGAGTCCGAGGGGGCGGTAGCGTGACTACCCTTGGCGCCGCCTCCAGAGCGCGGCTCACCGATCTCTTTCTCATGCTGACCCGTATTCAGAGCCCTTCCGGCAATGAGCGACAGGTGGCAGACGCTGTTACCGCCTTACTCGGAGAATTGGGCATAGACGTCTATGAAGATGGTGCCGGGCCGGCCACCGGTGGTGATACGGGCAACCTCTGGTGTACGGTCAAAGGCGGAGATGGAGAACCCCATCTCGCCCTGGGCGCCCACATGGACACGGTCATGCCCACCGATTCCATCGATCCGGTGCTGGGGGACGATGGAGTCTTTCGGAATTCCCGGAGCACCATCCTCGGGAGTGACGACAAAGCGGCTCTGGCCGCGCTCTTGCACGCAACGGAGTTGTTGAAGGCCTCGGGGCAACCGTTCCCCACGTATGAGCTGTTCTTCACGGTCTCGGAGGAGGTCGGGCTCGTGGGGGTCAAGCATATGGCAGCCGATGCGCTGGCCAGCCCGATCGCGGCCGTTCTCGATTCTTCCGGCCCAGTGGGCGGAGTGGTATCCAAGGCCCCCAGCATGCGAACGCTGCGGGCTACCTTCAACGGCCAAGCCGCCCACGCCGGTCTGGAACCGGAACGGGGACGAAGCGCCATCCAGGCGGCAGCCCGTGCGATCGAGGCCATGCAGCTCGGTCGCCTCGACTCGGAGACGAGCGCCAACATCGGGATCATCAGCGGCGGTGTGGCCACGAATATCGTGCCCGAGCGGTGTGTGATAGAAGGCGAGTGCCGCGGCCACGACGAGGAGAAGCTTGCCGGCGTAGCCGCGGCCATGGTGGATGCGGTGCAAGAGGCCGCCGCCCACACGGGAGTGGACTTGGACGTCAGTCTGGTGACCGAGTTCCCCGCGTTTACGCTCACCAGGCGCTCTCCTGCGGTGCGGCTGGCCAAGGCCGCTGTGGAAGCCCTGGGGATCCGGCCGCGCCTGATGACTGCAGGTGGAGGCTCCGATGCGAACATCCTGAACGCCCGCGGGTTGCCCACCATCAATCTGGCCGCAGGGATGATGCTGGTGCACAGCCCCGACGAGTACGTCTCCCTCGACGAACTCGACCGACTCTGTTCCCTGGTCTTGAGTCTGATCCGTCTGGCTCCCCAATTTGATGGCCGGCTGAAGCCTGTGGGATCTCCGTCGTGACGAGTCACGCGAGATCCCCTGAGGGTAGTGCAGGGATGGAGGAGACCATCCCCGAGGTCGTTTCCTCGCGGACCATCTACACGGGCAAGATAGTCACCCTGCAGGTCGATGAGATCGCCCTACCGCAGGGCCGCACGGCAACCAGAGAGATAGTACGGCACCCAGGGGCGGTTGTTATGGCGGCCCTTGACTCCGCCGACCAGATCTACCTAGTCAGGCAGTATCGTCATGCCATCGGACGCCATCTTCTGGAGCTACCGGCGGGTGGCTTGGAGCCGGACGAAGAACCGTTGTTGGCGGCCAAGCGAGAGCTCAGGGAGGAGGTGGGTCTTGTTGCTGATGAATGGGTCTTCCTAGGTATGTTCTTTTCGACCCCGGGTTTCGTGAACGAAAGGCTGTACGCCTACCTCGCCCGTTCGCTGACGCAGGTACCGCAAGATCCTGATGACGACGAGAACCTCTCCGTGGTACGTTTGCCGCTGACATCACTGTTGGAACATCTAGAAAGGGTGCCGGACGCCAAGAGCATGGCCACTCTGCTCCTTGTGGACAGATTCATCCGGGGAGACAGGCCCACGACTACCTGAGGGAAGGTTGATATGCGAGTCGGAGTGCCCACCGAAATTCGGCAAGACGAGTACCGGGTCGCTCTCACCCCTGCCGGTACGAAGGAGTTGGCCAGCCGTGGACACGAGGTGCTGGTGCAGCATGGAGCCGGTGAAGGTTCTTTCTTCCCCGACGAGGCGTACGTGGCTGCCGGCGCGCGCATCGTGCCCGATGCGGAGGCCGTCTTCGCCCAAGCGGACCTCATAGTCAAGGTCAAGGAACCACTGCAGGAGGAATACCTGCGGCTCGAGCCGAGACATATCCTGTTCACCTTCCTACACCTGGCTCCTGATCCTGTACTGACCAAGGCTCTCGTCGAGAGCGGGTCCACCTGTCTGGCCTATGAGACGGTGGAGACCGGAGATGGTCATCGTCCGCTCCTGGCGCCGATGAGCGAGATCGCCGGGCGTCTCGCGCCTCAGGTGGGTGCGTACTTCCTGGAGAGGATGAGCGGAGGAAAGGGCAAGCTTCTGGGTGGTGCGACCGGTGTGAATGCGGCCAGCGTGGTCGTCCTCGGGGCCGGCATCGCAGGCACGAACGCGGCCGCCATCGCGGTGGGGATGGGCGGGCACACTAAGATCCTCGACATCGGGCTGCCTACCTTGGCAGCGGCTCAGCGCAAAGTGCCGGGTGTGCAGACCTTACACAGCGGCCAGCTCACCATCGAGGAGGAGGTCACAAAGGCGGACGTGGTCATAGGCGCCATCTTAGTCTCGGGCGCGCGGACTCCCGTCCTCGTGACGGAGGACGTGGTCCGGGCCATGCAGCCGGGGTCGGTAATCGTAGATCTGAGTGTCGACCAGGGGGGGTGCGTGGCCACCTCTCGGGTCACGACTCACCGCGATCCCACCTTCGTAGAGCACGGGATCATCCACTACGGAGTGGACAACATGGCCGGAGTGGTCCCCATCACCTCCACGCTCGCGCTGACAAACGTCACTCTCCCGTACATCTTGGCCATCGCGGAGAGAGGCGTTGTGGATGCCGCGCGCGAGGATCCCACCCTGGCCCGGGGGGTCAATGTCATGGAGGGTAAGGTGACCCTGCGGGAGGTGGCGGAGGCTACAGGCAACCCCTACTTCCCGTTGGAGTACGTGCTCCCGATCGATTACTCTTGAGATCGGCTTCGGAGTGTCCGTCGATGCCCAGGCTCCCGTGCGATGAGGACCCCGCCCTCAGTGCCCACCTACGCTCCCTGCGCCTGGAGAAGGGCCTCTCTGAGCGGACTGTCGATTCATACAGACGGGACCTGACTCAGTTCGCCGCCTTCCTGGCCGAGCGGGGCAAGTCTCTCATGGAAGGTTCGGCCGAAGACGCCCGCGAGTTCCTGGCCACCGGTCTGTGGAAGCCGGCCACGCGGGCACGCAAGACGGCTGCCATCCGATCATTCTACCGACGCGCTGTGCTGGCCGATCTGCTGGAGAGCGATCCCACCAAGCATCTCCCCGGGCCCCGGTTGGAATCCGCACTTCCGCGTACGCTCACGGTCAAGGAGGTGGAACGCCTGTTGGCCGTCCCCAAAGCCGGACCCCGGGGATTGCGCGACCGAGCTCTTCTTGAGACACTCTACGGCGCGGGCCTGCGGGCCTCGGAGGTGCTCGCCCTCCGCCTGCAGGATATCGATTTCGATGTGGGCTTTGTCAGGGCTGTTGGCAAAGGAGACAAGGAACGGGTGGTTCCCTTGGGCCGCAAAGCCCTCGAGGCTCTGCGCATCTACACGGCCCGGGGACGTCCCTCGTTGGGCAAGTCGGGGGCGCTCAAGGCTCCCGAGCTGTTCTTGAACGCACGGGGCCGGCGCCTGTCCCGCCAGGGTCTGCACTTGATCATCAAGACCTGCGCCCGGCAGGCGGGACTCCCGGACGACGTGTCGGCTCACACCCTGCGCCACTCCTTCGCCACGCACCTGCTTGAGGGAGGCGCCGACCTCCGGGCGGTCCAGGAGATGCTTGGTCATGCCGATCTCTCTACCACACAGATCTACACACACGTCAGTACGGCGCATCTGCAGAAGGTCTATCGCGACGCTCATCCCCGTGCGCGTTCCGGGTAGTTGGCAATGAGCCGGGTCGTCCTCATCATACTCGACGGTGCGGGCGTGGGGGCGCTCCCCGACGCCCCCACATACGGTGACGAGGGTTCCGACACTCTCGGGAACCTCAGCCGGGTGATCAGACTGAGACTGCCGAACTTCCAGCGGCTGGGCTTGGGCAATATCGAGCCCCTGATGGGCGTCTTGCCCGCTTCCGACCCCTTGTGTCTACCCGGGCGGCTCGCTCCTCTCTCGGTGGGCAAGGATTCGACCGTGGGGCATTGGGAACACATGGGTTTGGTCACCGTTCATCCGTTTCCCACCTACCCAAACGGATTCCCCCAGGAGGTGATCCAAGACTTCCAGGCCCGTATAGGGCGGGAGGTACTGGGCAACAAGCCCGCCTCCGGCACGGCCATCATCGCCGAACTGGGGGAGGAACACATGACGACCGGCCGACCGATCGTATACACGTCGGCGGATAGCGTCTTCCAGATCGCAGCCCATGTGGAGGTGGCGCCGCTGGAGCTCCTCTATTCCTGGTGCCGGATCGCCCGTGACCTGCTACAAGGCCGGCACGGGGTTGCCAGAGTCATCGCCAGGCCCTTCACGGGCCCGGTCGGGGCGTTCGTGCGCACGAAGGACCGGCGGGATTTCTCGCTCGAGCCGCCGAGACCCCTCTATCTGGACGCTCTGAAGGAGGCCGGCGTACCGGTGCTCGCTTTGGGGAAGGTGGCGGAGATCTTCGTGCAGAGAGGCGTGAAAAAGCAAGTCAGAGTCGCTTCGAACGCGGAGAACCTGGCCTTGATCGTCGACCTGCTGAGCGGCCGCCCCGCAGGGGACTCTTCTGCGTCGCGGTTTGAAGACGGTTTGCTCCTGACCAATCTGGTGGATTTCGATATGGTCTGGGGCCACCGCAACGACGTAGAAGGCTTCGCCCGAGGCCTGCAGGCCGTGGATGCGGCTTTGCCGAGGATACTGGCGGCGCTACGCCCGGGTGACCACTTGCTCCTGACGGCGGACCACGGCGTCGACCCCACCACCCCCAGTACCGACCACAGCCGGGAATACGTACCGCTGCTGTTCCATCCGCGACCGGCCGGGGCGCCCGCCGCGGTCTACGAGGGCCGGTTCTCCGACACAGGGGCCACCATCTACAACCTGCTCACGGGAGACCGACCGCGACTGGGTGGTACCGTCATCACCGATCTGAAGCCGGAAAGGGGCTGGCGCCGGTATACCCCGGTGGTGCACGCCTCCGAGTCCGCCGAAGGACGCATCCCCGTCCGGTTGGGGCCAGAGGAGGCCCAAGGAGCGGGAGACTGGCTAACCCGGGAGGTGGGCGAAGCCTCCGATGCAGCGGTGATATTGGGTTCCGGGTTGGACTTGGACCCCGGGTTTCGCGAGGAGGTCCTGGCTGAGGTCCCTTACCGGTCGATCCCTTGGTGGCCGGGTGGGTCGGTGGAGGGGCATGCGCAGATGCTGCGGGTGGTTCGCCGCAAGGGTCGGCGAGTGGCTCTTCTTCACGGCCGGAGCCATGAGTACGAGGGGCTCGACCTGGGCGAAGTGCAACTGCCCGTGCGGGCAGTTGCCGCCTGGGGATGCAGGAAGCTGGTGACCACTACCGCGAGTGGCGCGGTCGCGGAGACCCTGGTTCCGGCAGAGGTGGTTCCGATTCGTTGGGTCCTCGACATGCAGTACCCAGGATCAGGAGGGAAGCCCGTGCGTTTGGATGGTACCGGCGAGACCCTGCTGTCACTTCTTGGGCATACGGGGGGCGTCCACGCATCCGTGGGCGGGCCTCAATACGAGACTCCCGCCGAGCTGAAGGTGCTACGCGCTCTGGGTGTGGATACCGTCAGCATGTCGCCGGCAGCGGAGGTGCGGGCCGCCCACGACGAGGGCATGGATTTGGCGGTCCTGGCGGTGGTCGCCAATACCGGCGACACCACCCATGCAGAGGTACTGGCCGGGAGCGCGCGGGCCGGAAAACGATTGACAGAACTCATCGAGGTCGTTATCGCTGCTTGGTTCCCGCATGACATCAGCTGAAGTGATTCCGCGGCGGAGCGGGGCCGGCGCCGGGCTGTCGGTATACTAGGAGCATGACGGCGCCACCTTCATTGCTGGAGATCCCTACGGTCATCACGACCCACCAGAACGCGGATTTCGACGCTCTGGCTGCGGCTGTGGGTGCAGCGCTACTCTACCCTGAGGGACGCATCGTGTTCGCGGGGTCGCTGAACCCCAACGTGCGCGACTTCGTCTCCCTGCACGGCGAGAATCTGCCCATCATGAGCATCCGGCTTATCGATCAGAACAAGATACGGCGATTGGTCATAGTGGATACCGCCGACCCTGATCGGATCGGCGATCTAGGGCAATTGTGCGGCCGTGACGATGTCGAGACGGTGGTGTTCGATCATCACGAGGCCGAGAATCCGGAACGTCCCGCTTTCGTCAAGGGCAAGAACTGGGTGCTTTCAGCCGACGGAGCGCAGGCCACCTCTATGCTCTACATCCTGCTGGAGCGGGGCGTGGATGTCTCCCGATTGGAGGCGACGGTCTTCGCTTTGGGCATCCACGAAGACACCGGCTCTCTCACCTACCCGCGCACCACGATCCGGGATGCGGAGATGCTCGCGGCCTCAATGCGGCTGGGAGCCTCTCAGGCGTTGATCGAGCGCTATCTACATAGCGCCCTCACCAACGAGCAGAGGGAAGTCCTGATGCGGATGGTCGACGCGGTCAGAGTGGAAAGGGTCGGGGGCCTTGACGTGCATGTGGTCACGGCCGAGACGCCTTCGTATGTCGATGGCCTCAGCATAGTGGCGCACAAGCTCATGGAGTTGATCAACGCGGAGATCTTGCTGCAGGCCGTGCGGATGGAGGACCGGGTATTCGTGACCGCACGCTCCAGAGCCGGCTCCGTCGATATGGGTGCGTTGCTGGAGACGGTTGATGGAGGGGGTCACGCCCAGGCGGCTTCTGCCGTCGTGAGAAACGCGTCGCCGGAAGAAGTCATCGGCCGGTTGCTCAAGAGGCTACCGGACACAAGCGTCCGCACGCCCACAGCCGGAGATATCATGAGCCGTCCGGTACGTTTCATCGATGCCGACACTCCGGTCACCGAGGCCCTGGTGACCGCTCAGCGCTACGGACATTCGGGTATCTGCGTGCGGGCCGACGGACGGGTAGTCGGCATCGTGGCCCGCCGGGATCTCGACAAGGCCATCCGACACGGCCTGGGGCACGCTCCGGTCAAGGGGGTCATGACGCGCAACTTCATCTTCGCCCGCGCCTCCACCGGCATCGATGAGCTGAGGCGGATCCTGGTAGAGAGCAACATCGGCCGGGTCCCCGTGATCCGAGACGAGGCCTACGACGAGGCTGTGAACAGCGGGACCGCCCGCGTATCCGACGTGATCGGGATCGCCACCCGCACCGACGTCCTGGCCGCCTATCACGGGCGCTGGGAGCAGGAGCGGGCGGAAGTGGTGTCTCCCCAGGTGTATGCCGTCCAGGCCCTGACCGAGCATTCCTTCTTCGGGCCTCTGTTCAGAGCCTGCTCCGTTCTCTCCGAGGACTACCCCGGCGTGTACCTGGTCGGGGGGTTCGTCCGCGACCTGGTGTTGGAGCAGCCCAACGTGGACGTGGATATCGCCGTGGAGGGGGACGGCATCGAATTCGCCACCCGGTTGGCCGCTCAACTGGGAGGCAGAGTGCGCGCTCATCGCAAGTTCAAGACCGCTGTGGTATTGCTTCCGCCGGCCATCCTTGGGGAAGCTCCGTCCTGGCTCCGTTCCTCGGGGGAGCCGTTCCACGTGGACGTGGCCACTACCCGCACCGAGTTCTACGACTATCCGGCCGCCCTCCCCAGGGTGGAGCATGCCTCCATACGTCAAGACCTGTTCCGCCGGGACTTCACCATCAACGCCATGGCCATATCCTTGCGCGGGCGCGATTTCGGCACCCTGATAGACTTCTTCGGTGGCTATCGCGATCTGAAGGAGGGCGTGATCCGGGTTCTCCACAATCTTAGCTTCATCGAGGATCCCACCCGGATATTCCGGGCCGTTCGATACGAGAACCGTTACGGTTTCCGCATGGACGAGCAGACAACGAACTTCGCCAAGAGTTGCGTCGACATGCACTTGGTCGGCGACCTCTCCAGTGTGCGTCTCCGAGACGAACTCGTAGCCCTTCTCAGCGAAAGCGACGTGGAGTGGACCTTGGGCAGGCTGTTCGAGCTGGGAGTGGCGCGTGAAGTGCATCCCAAACTGGCCACCGGCACCAAGACCGCTGCGCTGGTGAAACGCGTAGACGAATTGGTGGAGGAACTCGGGCTCCGGGACGAGGTGGTAACCTGGCGGCTGCGGCTGGCGGCCATGACACGCAATATGGAGCACGAGGAACTGTATCTCTGGTTGGAGCAAATGAAGCTCAAACACTCGGACAGCGCCGTCATACGCGACGGAGTGGTGGTAGGACCGCTGCTCAGCTCAAGCCTCGCAGGCGAGGACATGGACGATTGGGCCGTTTTTCGGGCGTTGCGCAACACCCCGGCGGAGGCCTTGGTGTTCGCTCTCGCCGGTATGCAACCCGGACCCGCCGAGACGCGGCTCAGGCGGTATCTCACCGAGATCCGTCACCGCACACTCAGCGTCAGCGGAGATGATCTCTTGGCCCTGGGGGTGAAGACAGGCCCCGCAGTGGGACGGCTCTTGGAGCGGCTGCGAGAGCTGCGCGTCAAGCAGAGAGTCGATGGGCGGGAGGCGGAATTGGAGACGGCACGGAAGATTTTGGAGAAACGCCTATGACCGCCGATAGACTGATTAATCTCGTCATACTGATACCGGTTCTACTGCTTTCCATGATGGCTCACGAACTCGCGCACGGGTGGATCGCATATCGGATGGGCGACCCCACGGCGAAGAATCGCGGCCGCCTGAGCGTGAACCCCATCAAGCACCTGGACCCATTGGGCACGGCCATGTTCGTGATCACCTATCTGTTCTCGGGCTTTGTGTTCGGTTGGGCGAAGCCGATTCCGGTGTCTCCCTACTACTTCAAAGACCGGCAACGGGGCATGGCCATAGTGGCGGCCGCCGGTCCGATCACCAACTTCATCATCGCCATCATCTTCATCGTTGTCTTGAATTGGATCCAACCGGAGAGCACCAGCCGAGTCTTCGATATCTTCTTCCTCATCTTCCAGATCAACGTAGTCCTGGGCCTCTTCAACCTGATCCCCATCCCTCCACTGGATGGCTCTCGGGTACTGGGGGCTTTCCTGCCTCGGGACGCCTACGAGAAGTGGGTAGCCGTGGACCGCTACGGGATGCTACTGGTCCTGGTGGTCATAGTGTTGTTCCAGAGCCACTTCTTCCGCCTCATGGAATGGGTGATGGTGGGGTTGGCAAAGGTGTTTCTCACCAACTACATCTTCCTGTGATTATGACGATCCGAGTGAGGCCGCGCTGAGACTACTGGAACTCGATCTGGACGTCTATCAGGGGCCCTTCGACCTGCTGTTGTCGCTGGTCCTCAAAGAGGAGATAGACCTCCTCGAGGTGCCTCTCTTTGAGGTCATCTCCGCGTATCTGGAGGAGATGGAAGCCGTCGGGGCGGTAGGCTACTGGGACGACATGACGGAGTTCCTTCTCCTCATGAGCCTTCTGCTGGAAATCAAGTCTCGCCTGCTGCTGCCCGGGTCTCCAGTGGAGTTGGAGGGGGAGATGACTCCGGAGCAGGCTCGCGATGAGATACTCGCGCGTCTCTTCCAGTACAGCAAGTTCAAGTCGGCGTCGATGCGGCTCCGTGAGCTCGGGGAGGCCAACGCCGGTTGTATCTTTCGGAGTCCCGCTGAAGAGACCAGGAGACGTCTGGCTCCGGTGGAGAAGATTGTCGGTACCGGTGACGCTATGCAACTCCGCGAATGCGTCGTGCGCCTGTTGGAGGTGAAGGCCGAGCCGGACACTTCACATATCACTCAGATCAAGGTGGAACTGCGTCGCCAAATACGCATCATCAGAGGCGTACTGGCCAAGCGGAGCCGTTTCTCCTTCAACCGTGTGTTCGGGGGAGAGGAGCCGCTCGTACAAGCGCTGTCGATCTTCGCGCTATTGGATCTACTGGCCAAGGGAGAGATACGGGTCTCCCAGACCGAGCCCTTCGGCGATATCGTGGTGCGAGCGCGTGAGAACAAGAGTCAGAGCCAGAGGACGGCCTAACGTGGGACAAGCGTTGGCGCCGGGCGGTGGAGATGGATGACAGAGATTTGAGGCGGGATGTGGAAGCCCTGCTCTTCGCGGCAGGGCGCCCCCTCTCGGCGAGTGAGATGGCACAGGTACTCTCGGCGGCGCGGTCCGACGGGAACGATCAACTCGGCGAAGGACCCACCCTGGAAGAGGCCGCTGTCGAGGCCGTCTTGGAGTCGTTGGCCGCCGAGTTCCCCCTGGAGGGAGAGCGGGGATTCGAGTTGGTCCGCCTGGCCGGAGGGTGGACCTTCCGGACCAACCCGCGCTGCCGCGCGGCCGTGACGGCGCTCTTTGAGCAGCCTGAGGAAGTGACACGTTTGTCGCCGGCCGCCATGGAGTGCCTGGCGATCGTTGCGTACCTGCAACCGGTTTCGCGGCCGCAGATCGCCGAGATCCGGGGAGTCAATTCAGACTCGTCCGTCCGTACCCTGGTAGACAGGGAGCTGATCACCGAGACAGGACGCGAGAAGTCGGCGGGTGGGGCTCTCCTCTATGGGACCACGGCACGTTTCGAAGCCATGTTCGGCCTAGCCGGTCTCGAGGATCTGCCGGCTTTGGAGGGTTTTGCTCTCACCGAGGGACAGAGGGACGATCTCAGGCGGCGCCTGGGTCTGTTGACGGTCCCAGAGTGAAGGTAAGGCTGCAGAGACTCCTCGCTGAAGCGGGACTCGGTTCTCGGCGCAACTGTGAATCCCTCATCAGAGCGGGACGGGTTAGTGTTGACGGGCGGGTGGCCGCCCTGGGTGAGTCGGTAGACCCCGCCGAGCAGGCCGTCCTGGTGGACGGCCTGCCGGTAGCAGCCGAGGCCAAAGAGTACTGGTTGCTCAACAAGCCTGCCGGAGTACTCAGTGCGGCTGTCGACACCCGGGGCCGACGGACGGTGACCGACTGCGTGCCCGCACGTGGACGTGTCTTTCCCGTTGGGCGTTTGGATCTGAACAGCACCGGCCTCATCGTTCTCACGAACGATGGCGAGCTGGCAGCCCGTTTACTCCACCCTCGCTACCATGTGGAGAAGGAATATGTGGTGACGGTGCGGGGGACCGTCGCCGAAGCGGCCGTAGGCCGGCTTCGGCGCGGTCTCATACTGGATGACGGGCAAACGGCTCCCGCTCGGGTGGAGGTCCTCAATAGAGACCGGTCGTCCGGCAGAAGCGAGATCACCACGCTGCGCATCATCATCCACGAGGGCCGCAAGAGGCAGGTGCGCCGCATGATGGAGGCGGTCGGTCACCGGGTGTTGAGGCTACACCGCACACGGTTCGATGGTCTGACCGACGCCGGGCTACCTCTGGGACAGGCCCGCCCGCTCTTCCCGAGTGAGGTTGAGCGACTGCGGAACGCCGGTCTAAGGCCCCCGGCCATCCCTCCACCTGCTGGAGCGGATGGCTGAACGGGCTTGCGGAGTCTCGGGCCTCTACAGATACGCCTGAACTTCGTGGTTCTCGCCTGACTGCTCTATACTGGGTGTCCTTGTCGCAAATGGAGGCGTCGCTCAGCGACAAGCGTCGTGAGATCTACCGGAGAAGATGGGCTGGCGGAGACAAGATGAAATTCAATCCCGTACTCGAGAAGCTCACACCCTATCGCGCTGGACCCGCGCTGGACGATATCCGGCGCCGCTACCAACTGGACAGCGTGGCTATGCTGTCTGCCAACGAGGTGCCTTGGGGTCCGTTTCCGGAGGTGGTGGACGCTCTGAAAACGGTTCTCGACGGCCTGAACCGTTACCCAGATGGAGCCTGCAACCGCCTGCGCAGCCTCGTGGCCGAGCGGCTGGGGGTGAGCGAGCGCAACTTGGTCTTCGGCAACGGGTCGTGCGAGCTCCTGATGCTCCTCGGACAGGCCTTTTTGAGTCCTGAGCAGCACGCGGTCATCCCGCATCCATCCTTCGTCATGTACAGGTTGATCGCGCTCGCTCACGGGGCTCCCTTCTCGGCAGTGCCTCTCAAGAACCTCGATTACGATCTGGAGGCCATGCTGGCGGCCATACGGGACGACACCAGCCTTGTCATCATCTGCAATCCCAACAATCCTACCGGCAGCTACCTGGAGCCTGCGGCCCTCCGAGCCTTCTTCGACCAGATCCCCAAGGATACGGTGATCGTGCTGGATGAAGCGTATGTGGAATTCGTCACCTCACCGGACTGGGAGGAATCGGCGGCTTGGCTGAAGGACTACCCGAATCTGGTGATACTGCGCACCTTCTCCAAGATCTACGGTCTTGCCGGTTTGCGGATCGGCTATGGGATCGCGGATCCTCCGGTGGTGGAGGCACTCGACAAGATTCGTCAGCCGTTCAACGTCGACACTCTTGCTCAGGTGGCCGCCGTGGAGTCCTTCCGGCGCCCGGCCCGCGTCGAGGAGCGTAGACAGCAGATCGCGGCCGAGCGCGTCCGTGTGGCGGCCCGCCTCGATGAGATGGGCATCCGCTATCATGCAAGCGAGGCCAATTTCCTCCTAGTGGATGTGACCGATCTGGGCATCCCGGGCCCTGAGGTGGCCCAGGCCCTGCTCGAGCGGGGCATCCTTACCCGGTCCGGCTACGCGATGGACTGTCCGGGGTGGCTGCGGGTTACTTTGGGTGAAGCCCAGGAGGGAGACCTCTTTCTGTCCGCCATAGACGAGCTCAAACAGAGCGACGCCGGGCGGATGCCCGCGCGTGTTGTAAACGGTCTGAGCGCCGAATCACTGAGCCCGGAGAGCTGAGATGGCTATTGGTAGCACGGAGATGATAATTGTCATGCAGGAGTCCGCCACGTCCGAAGAGGTCGATCGGATCCTGGAGTTGCTGGACAGTGCCGGAGCCCGCGGCCATGTCTCTACCAGCGATCTGGTGACTGTGATCGGCATAGCGGGGGAGAGGGATGTAATTGCCGGCCTGCCGTTGGAAGCATATCCGGGTGTGGACAAGGTCCTGCCCATCCTGCACCCTTACAAGCTGGTCAGCCGCGAATTCCGGCGGTCCGATACCATCATCACCGTGGGCGGTACCAGTCTTGGAGGTGGACACCTGGCCCTCATCGCTGGGCCCTGCGCCGTGGAGAGCGAGGAACAGCTGTTCGAAGCCGCCTCGGTTGTGAAGGAGGCCGGAGCGACCATGTTGCGCGGCGGCGCTTTCAAGCCCCGCACGTCGCCCTACGCCTTCCAGGGCCTTGGAGTGAGGGGTCTGGAGATACTGGCCGCCGCGGGACAGCAGACCGGTCTGCCTGTCGTGACCGAACTCATGGACCCCCGGGATCTGGAGGCTGTGGTGGAGTACGCAGACATCATCCAGATCGGAGCCAGAAATATGCAGAACTTCCAGCTCCTATCAGCTGTAGGCGGAGTAGAGCGGCCCGTTCTGCTCAAGCGGGGACTGGCGGCCACCGTGGAGGAACTTCTGATGGCCGCAGAATACATAGTCCGAGAGGGCAACGACCAAGTCATCCTCTGCGAGCGCGGGATCCGGACATTCGAGACGGCCACCCGGAACACTCTCGATATCTCGGCCGTGCCCATACTTAAGCAGAGGAGCCATCTTCCGGTTGTGGTCGACCCCAGTCATGCCTCGGGGAAAGTCGATCTGGTGGAGCCTCTGTCGTTGGCGGCCATCGCAGCCGGTGCCGATGGGATCATGATCGAGACACACCCGACTCCTGAGACCGCCCTGTCCGACGGGGCACAGTCCTTGGACCCCGCCCAGTTCAGAGCTGTCGCCGCCCGCGTCAGGGATGCGGCGGCCTGGATCGGGAAGAGCATGGGGTAGGCTCGATGGCGCAGACTCGGACGCACAGTGGAGTGCACAGACTCGCGATCGTCGGGGTCGGCATGATGGGGGGCAGCATCGCTCTTGCAGCCCGGGAGAGGGCTCATGTCGACGAGGTGGTGGGGTTCGACACCGATGCCGGCGCTTTGGAGGAAGCGCTGCGCAGGGGAGTGATAACGGAGACAGCCACCAGCGCCGGAGAGGCGGCGGCCTACGCCGACTTGGTCGTAGTCTCGACTCCGGTGCGCAGCATACCGAGTTCGGTGGAGGAGTGTGCGGCTGCGGACCCGAAGCCCCGCCTGATCACCGACACCGGAAGCACCAAGTCGGCCATCATGCAGAGCCTCTCACCGGAGGCACGCGCACTCTTCGTGGGCGGACACCCCATGTGTGGAGCTGCGGACGCGGGTGTCAGGTTCTCCCGCCCCGACCTGTTCGAGAAGTCCAATTACTTCTTGTGCACCACCGGGGCCGCCTTCCCAAGGCTCTACGCCATGCTACAGCAATTCATTGTCGACCTCGGCGCTCATCCCATACTGATCGATCCACGGGCGCACGACCAAATTATGGCCGTCATCAGCCATGTGCCGCACGTACTCGCCAACGCCCTGATGGAGCATGCCGGTTCTCTGTGTGTCGGAGGCAAACGCGCCCTGCAGTGGGTGGGGGCCAGCTTCACCGACCTCACCAGAGTCGCCGGAGCCAATCCTCCCATGTGGCGGGACATCTTTCTGGAGAACCGGGAGGCCTTGGCCGATTCGCTGGGAGCGGTGTGCGCCGCCTTGCAGGATTTCTCAGCCCACCTACGAGACTCCGACGAGGCCGGCGTCGTTGAGGCCATAGATGCAGCTGCCTCCTACCGGCAAGAGATGCTCGAATCCGCCGATATCACACCCGAGACTCTCTTCAAGGTCACGGTCCGCGTGCCCGACATCCCCGGGTCTATCTCGCGGGTGATGACGGCCCTGGGTGACGCCGAGATCAACGTGGAAGACCTCACTCTGCACCACATGAGCAGGAGTGTGGGAGGAGACCTGGTGCTCTTTGTGACGGGGGAAGAGGTGGCGGAGAAGGCGGCCGGACTCCTGAACGATCTTGGGTACCCATCGCGAGTGAGCTTCATGGGGGATGGCAGTGAGTGATGCACCGGTGGGAGCCCGCTTCCTTCCCGCCGGAAAAGGCCTCCGAGGCAGAGTCGAAGTTCCCGGCGACAAGTCCATTTCACACCGGGCAGTGCTGCTGGGGGCTGTGAACGACGGTCCGGTGCGGATCACCGGCTTCCTACGTTCGGCCGACACGCTGTCTACGGTGGACGCGGTCAGAGCCATGGGCGTCCCGGTGGAAGAATCCGGCTCGGACCTGCTGATTCATGGAAACGGTTGGGACGGACTACGGGAACCCGCTGATGTGATCGACGTCGCCAACTCGGGCACACTGATCCGCCTGCTGCCCGGCCTGATTGCGTCCCGCGACTTCCTGTGCGTGCTCACGGGTGATGCGAGTATTCGCCGGCGTCCCATGCGCCGGGTGCTGGAACCTCTGGCTGCCATGGGAGCCGCCGTGATGGGACGGCAAGACAACAGTCTGCCCCCGCTAGCCGTTCGAGGTGGATCTCTGTCGGGCATCACGCACCAGATGACAGTGGCCTCGGCTCAGGTCAAGTCGTGCGTTCTCCTCGCCGGACTCCGGGCGCGCGGCGTGACCACAGTGTTCGAACCGGCGGCTTCCCGCGACCATACGGAACGCATGATCCGCTACGCCGGTGGACGTGTGGAGCGCGACGGTCCTTCCGACGGCCCGGGCGCGGTCCGGGTGTGGCCCGCAGACGCCCTGCAGATGCGACGCATCCTTGTCCCAGGCGACTTTAGCTCGGCGGCCTTCTTTCTGGTGGGCGCGCTGCTCACTCCCGACTCTGAGATAGTCGTAGAGGATGTTGGACTCAATCCTACCCGCGTGGGACTGCTGAAGGTGCTGGAGCGTATGGGCGCAGTCTTGAGCGTGGAGGCGGTGGGAGATGCCACCCTGGAGCCTGTCGGCCGGGTGACCGCCCGTACGAGCGAGCTGACCGCGACCGACGTCGACGGAACCGAAGTGCCCAGTCTCATCGACGAGCTGCCTCTGTTCTTGTTGGCGGCGGCCGGGGCTCGTGGCACCTCTCGGCTCAGGGGTGCGGCCGAGTTGCGTGCGAAGGAGAGCGACCGTCTGCACGCCATGGCGGGGCTGCTGAGCTCTTTAGGGGCCCAGGTGGCCGAGCATGCGGACGGCATGGACGTGACCGGCGACCCGGAACGCTGGCCGGGTGGCTCCGTTCTCTCCTGGTCCGACCACCGCCTGGCTATGCTGGGGGGTATTGCCGGAGCCGCTTCTCGAGGGGGCGTACTGGTGGACGACGTGACCTCTATAGGTGTCTCCTTTCCCGGCTTCCTGGACGCTCTCGCCCAGGTAGGGGGTGCGTGTGAGATGACGCCCGTTCGTGAGGTGCCGGAATGATCATAGCCATCGACGGCCCCGCCGGATCGGGCAAGAGCACCATCGCACGGGAGGTGGCCAAGAGACTCGGGCTCCGCTACTTGGATACCGGCGCCATGTACCGCACCGTCACTCTTCTGGCCTTAGAGGCCGAGCTGGTACCGGAGCGCATCGACGAAGCGGGGGGGTTGGCGGCGAGCGCGCCTCTTCGGTTCGTGGAGAGGCAGAACGATCTCAGCCGCGTGTTCGTAGGAGACCGGGAGGTCACCGACGAGATCCGAGGTCGGACCGTCTCTCAGAACGTCTCCGCGGTATCTGCAGACCCGGTGGTGCGAACGGTACTGACGGAGAAGCAGCGTGAGGAAGCGGCCAAGGGGGATGTGGTGCTCGAGGGCCGCGATATGGGTACGGTCGTAGTCCCGGATGCCGATGTCAAAGTATTCTTGACCGCCTCTATCGAAGAACGGGCTCACAGACGTCAGTTGCAGTTACGTGCTCAGGGCGTCTCTCAGCCAATAGAGGAGCTGATAGCCGATATCACCGCCCGGGATGCATACGACTCAGGCCGGGAACTGGCCCCTCTGCGCAAGGCGGACGACGCAACAGAGATCGACACCACCGGTATGACCATCGAGGAGGTCATCAACGCGGTGATCGCCCTCACGGAGCAGTCCACGGGAGAACGAGTCACCCCCACGGCGAGTCTACCTGGGGGGGCGCCCTCAACCGCAGCGAGCAGCACCAGGTCGAACCGAGAACTGGGCGGCCCCCTCGAGGCCGACAGTGCGGCAAGCAACAACTGGGGCAGCAGGTACCCGTTGTGCGGGATGATCCGAGGGCCGCTCGACCGTCTCCTCTACCGGGTAGCATTCTCTTTCATCCCCGGCATCATGCGGGCGCTTTTTCGCATGGAGGTCACGGGACTCGAGAACATACCGGCCACCGGGGGGGTGGTGCTGGCCTGTAACCACAGGTCGAATCTGGACCCCTTTTTCGTCGGTTCTTCGTGCCCCCGTCTGGTCCACTTTATGGCCAAAGCGGAGCTGTGGAGCTTCAAGCCACTGGGATGGGTGATCGAGACGCTGGGATCCTTCCCGGTCAATCGAGGTGAGGTCGATCGTAGAGCAGTGCGCACTGCGCTCGAGGTGCTGAGCGCCGGCGCGGTGTTGGGCCTGTTCCCCGAGGGACGACGGCAGCGAGAAAAGGATCTGGGTGACATCAGGCCGGGAGTCACGATGTTCTCGCTCCGCGACGGGATAGTGACCATCCCCATGGTCATGCGTGGGACCGACCGAGTGGTAAGGAATCGTCTGCCTCGCTTCCCTAGGGTGCGGGTGGCATTCGGTCCTCCCGTGCAGGTCCCTGGTCCGGATACCCCGCGGCCCGAGAGAGCTGCTGTGGCGACAGAACAGTTGGTAGCATCGTTCCGAGAGTTGCTCGAGGCTACGCCGGAGGACCAATGAGCGCCCCGCTGGTGAGGATCTCCACATGTGCGGGGCTGTGCTCCGGGGTAGAGCGCGCCCTGGAATTGACCTACCGTGCGGCCCAAGAGGCACCCCCACCGGTTAACACGCTGGGCCCCCTCATTCACAACCCGGGAGTCATATCCGATCTCAAAGCACAGGGTGTAGGGATGATCTCCGATCCGGGTGAGGCCGACCGGGGGACGGTGGTGCTGAGATCCCACGGCGTCCCGCACGAGACCAAAGAGGCTCTTCTGGCGATGGGCCTGACGGTCGTCGATGCCACCTGCCCTTTTGTTACCTCAGCCCAGGAGAAGGCGGCCCGGTTGAAGGCGGCCGGCTACCTGGTGGTCATCCTGGGGGAGAAGGACCACCCCGAAGTGCTGGGGCTTCGTTCCTACGCCGGTGATGATTCTCTCGTAGTGGAATCGCCCGCGGATCTCCCTGCCCAGTTGCCGGCCAAGAAAGTCGGTGTGGTGGTGCAGACTACTCAGTCTCAACGCAGGCTGGCCGAGTTGGTAGCCGATCTGGCCCCGCGTGCGCGGGAACTGCTGGTGCACAACACCATCTGCAGCGCCACCGAGCAGCGGCAGGCCGCGGCCATCGCTCTTGCCGCGGAGGTAGAGTGCGTGGTGGTGGTAGGGGGAAAGAACTCCGGAAACACCCGGCGTCTTGCCGAACTCTGTGCCGCGCAGCAGCCCTGCACGTATCATGTCGAGTCCGCAGAGGAGATAAACCCGGTCTGGGTGATGGGTAGGAGGACGGTGGGAATAACCGCGGGAGCCTCGACCCCTCCACAACAGATACAGAACGTTGCCGCCAGAATCCGGGAGATGGAGGTATGAGCGCCACGAAGCCCCGGGTCGCCATCGTAGGCTATCCGAACGTAGGAAAATCGACTCTCTTCAACCGCATCACGGGTACGCGCGACGCCGTGGTAGCCCCCGAATCGGGTGTGACTCGCGATCGGAAAGAGGGAGAGGCCGACTGGAACGGCCGCACTTTCATTGTGGTCGACACCGGCGGCATCGACCTGGGCGGTGAGATGCCCCTCAACGACGAGGTGCTGGAGCAGGCCCGATTGGCTCTTCAAGAGGCCGCAGTGGCCATATTCCTGGTCGATGGACGAGCCGGTGTGGGGCCGCAAGATCATGAGATCGCACAACTCTTGAGAAGGAGCGGTCGCCCCGTGTTCCTGGCTGTAAACAAGCAGGACGCCCGAGCGGCTCAGCAGGGAGTGAACGAATACTGGGAGCTGGGACTGGGGGAGCCCATCGGCGTATCGGCCGAGCACGGACTCGGTGTGGGCGATTTGCTGGACGAGGTCGTGAAGGCTCTGCCGGACGATCCAGAGGAGCAAGAGAGCGAGGCTCCCATCCGCGTGGCCATAGTAGGGAGGCCGAATGTGGGCAAGAGTTCACTGGCCAATGCCTTGCTGGGCGATCAACGGACCATCGTATCGGCCGTGCCGGGCACGACGCGCGACGCTATCGACACCCATCTGCTCTTCGACGGCTCGGAGATGACTCTGGTCGACACAGCCGGGCTGCGCCGCCCGGGGAAACGCACCACCACCGATGTGGAGTACTACAGCTCCCTGCGCGCTCTGCGGGCGTTGGAGCGAAGCGACGTCGCGGTGGTGGTGGTTGACGCCTCTGAAGGCTTGGTGGATCTTGACCTGCAGGTCGTCTACGAGGCGCAACGGGCCAAGTGCGCCACAGCTGTTCTCTTCAACAAATGGGATATCAGCACGTTAGATCTGGACCTGGCCACCGCCCGCCTCAAGGCCAAGGCACAGATGAAGCCCCGGTGGCTGACGGTGTCGGCTCTGACAGGACGGAACGTGGACCGCATCCTGCCCCTCGCCGTCGACCTCTACCGCCAATACGCCGGCCGCATCCCGACGGCTGAGCTCAACCGTTGGCTGGACGGAATGCGCACGCGGCGTCTGCCCGCCGCAAAAGGCGGCAAGTCCATCAAGACCTTCTACATGGTCCAATACGATGTAGCCCCACCTCGTTTCAAGGTGATGGTTAACGCCCGAGCCCTCGTGAACAAATCTTTCGCGTACTATCTGGAGAACCGTCTGCGCGAGGACTACGAGCTCTGGGGGATACCGCTCGTGATCGATTTCGAAGGGAAAGAGGAGAGATACTCGTGAGCACGGGTTCCGTGCTGACGGCGATCGCCCTGGTTGTCTTCGGTTATCTGGTCGGGTCCCTGTCTCCCAGTGTGTGGCTGGGCCGGATCTTCAAGGGCATCGACATACGTGAACACGGTAGCGGCAACGCGGGAACCACAAACGCGTTCCGTCTCCTGGGAACCCGGCTTGGTATCGCCGTGCTATTAGCCGACTTCCTTAAGGGGGTCATCCCTGTGGTCGTCGCGCAGTTCCTCAGTACGCCTCTGGTCACGGTGATCGTCGCCTTCGTCTGCGTGCTCGGCCACAACTATTCCATCTTTCTGCGAGGCCGGGGCGGCAAGGGCGTAGCGACCGGGGCAGGCGCTGCGACGGGCATGATGCCCATACCCATGGTCATCCTGGTGGTGCTGTTCGCGGTCCTATCTTTTGGCACGCGGATAATATCGATCGCGTCCATCACCTGCACCATCTTGTTGCCCATCATCGCTTTCCTCTTCCATCAACCTCTGCCGTATATCGTCGGGTGCTGTCTCATGTCTCTGGTGGTCCTCTGGGCTCATCGCAGGAACATTGTCCGTCTGTTGCGGCGAGAGGAACCCCGGGCGGTCTTCCCCTGGAACAAGAAACCCGCGGGACCGGCCGGATGACTCGGCACGACGTCACCGGCAGCCCACCATGCTCCGGCTGGAAGTCGGCGGTGGCCCGGTCGGATAGAGCGCGCTATACTGTCGATGTGTTTCGGGACGTGGCGTAGTTTGGTAGCGCATCCGGCTGGGGGCCGGAAGGTCGCCGGTTCAAATCCGGCCGTCCCGACTTATGAGACGCTGAAAGCCCTGGCAATCAGGGCTTTTCTATATTGCGTGTAGAGCGTCTGTAGACAGACTTCGCTTTCGGTGAGACGGTTGGCACTAAGAGCATCATGCGAGTTGACCAACGACGGGTAGGTGCCTACTCGTCACGGTCCGCCGCTTTCATGGTCCGAGCCAGTAGACCAACAACTCTCCGGTCGTGGCATCGACATAGACTCTGGCGCTCACCACCCCTTCGGACGTGCTACCGCCCAAGTGGATGGTCCATACCATCATATCCTCGCCTCCCGTGATACCGGGAGCGTCGCAGCGGATCAACTCAGCGTCGTCGACAACGACTCCCAAGGGGACAGTGCTCGGAGTCACTTCGCCGTCCGGAGCGGTGGTGCTCGGGATCACGGCCGGTCGTTCGGTGAAAGCCTCCATCGCGACGGCCACTGCCCGTTCCTCGGTGATGAGGCCGGCGGACGACTCCTCGCAGCCACCGAGCGAAGATGCACCAACAAGCCCGGCAACAACGAGCGACGCCACGATGGTGCGAGGTACCCTCATCTCATCCCCCAGACCGATCGCATGAGTCCCCCTGCCCGTCTTTTTCATTGTAGCGCCCGATGCGCCGCTCCCATGCCGGCAATGTTTCACGTTCTTCTGGCAGGTCGTCAACAGCACTTTGATGGTCGGAGCAGTCTTCGTACTTCCAGTCCCAGGTCAGTGCCTTGATCTCGGCCGGTCGTCTAGGATTCAACATCGTCGTCTCCTTCGTCCCGGGGTGCTTCACAGGCCGCCGGGGCTAGTGAGTTGTGCTTGACCGCACAGACGGCCGACCTATACTCAATCTAGAGGAGCGAAGAACGCTGCCCCGCAGGGACGTAGGTGGGAAGGGGACAGGCCATGACCCAGCAGGAGTCTATCAGCAGTATCCTTGGTGCCTGCTCTCAGGTCAGAGGAGATGGCATCGAGCAAGTGGAGTTTCGAGATTACCTCAGCAGCGTTCTGACCGAGATGCTGGGCGCTGCTCGCATAGTGGCATACGTCGACAACCTGACAGGGGGTGAGGCCGGACATCAGCTAGGAGTCGATGCGGTGTTCTTGACCGACACAGGTGTCTTCAGAGCGAGGGTAACTTACGCCGACGTGATGGTCACGGTTGCGTCCGCTGCGAACTTGATTGGTATCACATTGGGGGTTCGTCACGACGAGACAGAGCACAGGGCTCCGTTCGCAACGGGGCCGAACGTACGCTTAGAGCTCCATCTTTCGGCTCCGCTGAGCGACTACGACACCGATGGGATGGGGGTGATCCCTTGGCTATGGGAGAATGCGCACGTGCCGAGAGAGGGTGTCTGGCATGTCATTCGCTCATGGCTAGGTGCTGTTGGTGGAAGTGAGCACATCGTCTGACAGCCCAACAAGCGTGAGCTGACGGATTGCGCCTGCCGCTCCGGCAATACCCGCCATGCTACGATTCGGGTGATTGAAAAGCGCCTCGAAGTGGAAGCGTAAAGGGAAGAGACCCATGCGTCGCGCACCGCGGTGATGCATGGTCAAAATCCTTGATAGGAGGCTTCTTTGAAGGCAGTGGTCATGGCCGGTGGCCAGGGTACCCGTCTGCGCCCGTTGACTTCGAATCAACCCAAACCCATGGTCCCCGTGGTCAACAAGCCCACCATCCAGCACATCCTGGAATTGGTCCAGCGGCACGGCATCAACGAAGTGGTCATGACTCTGGCCTTTTTGCCGCGCTTGATTCGCAACTACTTTGGTGACGGCAGCAGTCTGGGTATGCGCATCGACTATACGGTGGAGGAGACGCCGGCAGGGACCGCCGGGTCCATACGCTTGGCCAAGGATCTGCTCGACGACACTTTCCTGGTGATCAGCGGGGATGCCCTGACCGACTTCGATCTGAGCAGCGTCCTCTCGTTTCACAAAGAGCGGGAGGCTGCCGTCACCATCGCGCTTAAGACCGTGGCCAACCCGCTGGAGTTTGGGGTGGTCATCGTCGACGAAGAGGGCCGCATCCAGCGTTTCCTGGAGAAGCCCGGCTGGGGCCAGGTGTTTTCGGACACGGTCAACACCGGTATCTATGTGATCGAGCCTGAGGTATTCGATCACATCCCGGAAGGGCAACCGTACGATTTCAGCCACGAACTCTTCCCCAAGCTCTTCGAGATGGGCAAACCCCTCTACGGCATGGTCTGTGAGGGCTACTGGCAGGACATAGGCAGTCTCGAGCAGTACCTGCAGGCCAATCGCGATGCCCTCGACGGTAAGGTGCGACTGACGCCACCGGGAGTCCGTCTACGGGGCAACATCTGGGTCGCTCAGGGTGCCTCTCTTGACACCCTGGACGATGTGGAGGGCCCCGCCGTGATCGGAGAGAACGTCCGTATGGAATCGGGCTCCAAGGTGCTCTCTCACACAGTATTGGGCGCCAACACCGTTCTGCGCTGCGGCGCGCAGGTAAGGGATTCGGTTTTCGGGGAGAACGTCTATCTGGCCCCCGGCGCGACGGTCGAAGGAGCGGTCCTCGGCAACGCCGTCGAGGTGCATGAGAATGCCCACCTCTCCGAAGGGGTGGTTGTCGGCGACCGTTCCATCATCGGGCGCAACGCCGTGGTCGCCAACAACGTGAAGATCTACCCCTTCAAGAACATCGACCCTGGATCCACCGTGCGTTCCTCCATAGTCTGGGAGACCAGAGGGCCGAGCACCCTCTTCGGGCACAACGGGGTGCGAGGCTTGGCCAACGTGGACGTGACCCCAGAGATGGCCATGCGCCTCGCCATGTCCTACGGCACACTGGTCGGTAAAGGAAGCTACGTTGCCACGAGCCGGGACACTCATCAGGCCTCCAGGGTCCTGAAGCGGGCCATCATCAGCGGTCTGAACTCCACCGGCGTCAACGTCCGCGATCTGACCACCGCGCCGCTGGCGGTTAACCGTTTCGATATCAAGAGTGGCAACGCCGTCGGAGGCATCCACGTGCGGATGAGCCTGGAGAACCCAGAGCAGGTGGAGCTTCTCTTCTCGGAGACTCCGGGCGTGCCGACGGACACCCGCCGTGAACGCGCTATAGAGAACCTCTATTTCCGCGAAGACTTCCGGCGGGCCGATTTTGAGGAGATGGGCCTGGTCGTCTATCCGCCGCGGGTCATCGAGACCTACACGAACTCGCTGCTCCAGAACTGGAACACCGTGGCCATCAGGGGACGCCAGCCAAAGCTGGTGCTCGACTACTCATCATCAGCTCCGGCCTTCTTCTTCTCCTCGACTCTCGACAACCTGGGCGTGGAGACCGTGGCCCTCAACACTTTCTCGCGCAGCCGCGCCCGGTTCACTCTGGCTGAGAGCCTGCCGCCGGCCGCCGCGCGAGTGGGGGACATGGTACGGGCGATGGAGGCTGATCTGGGGGCCATTCTGGACCCAGGCGCCGAGTATCTCTACGTGGTGGACGAGAAGGGGGAGTTGATCCCATCGTCTGCAATCCTGCTGCTGCTGCTGCAGCACGCCGCCAAAGCGGCTGGGTCGGGGGTGGCGGCGCTCCCATTGCATGCCACCCGACTCGCGGAACAGATCGTTGCCACGACCGGAGTCAGCCTGAGACGGACCAAGTACTCCAAAGCGGCACTAATGGTCGAAGCGACCAGACCTAGCACGATCTTTGCGGCCAGCACCGACGGCGGGTACATCTACCCGGCGGTTCTCGCCTCAATGGACGGACTCTTCGCCCTGGGCAAGGTGTTGGAACTTGTCTCCACCTCCGATGCGCCCTTGTCTCAGATGGTCGCCGCGATGCCGGAGGTTCATGTGATCCACCTGAACGCGGACTGTCCTTGGGATCTGAAGGGGACCGTAATGCGGCGTATGACAGAGCGGCTTCATCAGGGCCGGGTCTCTCTAGTCGACGGCATCAAGGTCTTCCTCGACCATTCCGAGTGGGCTCTGGTGCTCCCGGATGCGGAAGAGCCTCTATTTCATGTATACGCGGAAGCGGCAGATGATGGCCGGGCGCAGGAACTCGCAGAGAGCTATCGGGTGTTGCTGGAAACTGCTGTGAAGGACTCAGCGCCTGCCTAGAGGTGTGAACTCTTCGCAATCACCTGCTTGCAGACCGTCTTCAGCGTCTCGAAGACACCGACGCCGGTAAGCGCACAAGCCTCGATGACCGGCGATTCCGTGTGGTTGAGCAGGTCGCTCAGGTCGGCCACGGAGAAGATAGAACTCAGATCCCTCTTGTTCAACTGGAGGACGATACCGAGATTACTGGGGTCTTCGCCGTGCTCCATAAGGTTGTCCCAGAGGTTGAGGTAGCTGTCCACGTTCTCGTCGAGCCGGGCGACCTGGCTGTCAGCTACGAAGACCACGCCATCGACCCCCTGAAGAACCAGCTTGCGCGATGCGTTGTAGAAAGACTGTCCCGGCACCGTGTAAAGATGGAATCGGGTCCGGAGTCCCTTCACCGTGCCCAGAGAGAGCGGTAGGAAGTCGAAGTAGAGGGTACGTTCTTCCTCTGTGGCGATACTGACCAGACGTCCCCGGGCCGATGGATTCACCCTGCGGTAGATGTATTGGATATTGGTTGTCTTCCCACTAAGCCCGCAGCCGTAGTACACGATCTTATAGTTGATCTCCCTGGCCGCCAGATTGATCAGTGCCACGTCTCGCTCCCTGTCTCTAACCGTCGCTTTCGCCGGGGAACCAGGCGTCTATGGCTGTTCCGGCCTCACGGGAGTAATCGCGATCGACGATCTGCTCGTCCCCACTGGTATTTTCGGCAGCTTCGAAAACGGGCTTGAGCACCTCCACGGCTCTGCCCGTGTAGAGCCGTACGCGACCCACCTGAGTTTCTCTCCCGAAGGTGATCAGCAGCAGGATCTGTTCCGTCACCTGCATGACGTGAAGATTGGACTCTCTACCTTCGTGGAAGAGCAGGCTGAACTCCCGTTCCTTCAAGACCTGGGCAAGCTGGCGTGTGGCGGCGAACGATCCGGCGGCAAGAGCGGCCAGCGACAGAGTGTCGGCATCGGCATGGGGGGGAGCGGTGGTGATCGGTTGGCCGCTTGTCGTAACAAGCGCCACGAAGTTGGAGCCGGTGACGCGCTGCAACTTGTTGAGGACGCCGTCGATCAACTGCATCTGCCCATCGTTGATCACGAGGCCTTTGCGACCTGCCACGGCATGTCCTCCTTAGGCGTACGTTGTGCATGCACAGTATACAAGCCTCGGAGAGAGGCCGACGGCCCTCAATACCGGAGCCCGGAGCCGGGGCCGGCTGTCCCGCTCAAATGCCGGTCTACCAACACCGTCCCGCCGCGGCGCGGAGGGGAAATACTGCTGTGCTATCATGTCGGCCAGCCGATAGTGGCGAGAAAGGAGCGCATGTGAACCCTAAAAACCTCAAGTACCACAGGGAGCACGACTGGGCACGCATCGACGGAGATACCGCGGTTTTCGGTCTCACCAGCTACGCCCAGGAAACACTTGGTGACATCGTGTTTGTGGAACTCCCCGAGGTAGGCGCCGACGTCGCAGCTGGGACGCCGTATGCCGAGGTCGAGTCGGTCAAGGCCGTGTCGGAGGTGTATGCGCCTCTCAGTGGTTCGGTAGTGGAAGTCAACGAAGATGTCGTCGATGCTCCGGAGACCATCAACGAGAGTCCCTACGACGACGGATGGCTTATCAAGATCAAGCTCAGCGAGCCTGCCGAGGCCGACGATCTCATGTCTGAGGAGGAGTACTCCGAGCTGCTGTCCACGCTGGAATAGGGCTGCGGCTGACAAACAAGGGGCAACTCGTCAGGCGGATGGGCCTGGATAGATATCTCCAGTGTAACTTGAAGGTTTGTTACCGAGCCGTTATAGTGAAAGTGTGGACGCCTTGGATGGATCTTCATTTGAACGCCTGATCAACATCCAGTCATTTACTGACGAGGAGTTGAAAGACTTGGCCGGTCGCCTCGCGGACGAGGAGCGCGAGGTGTCTATGCGGAGGCGACTTCTGCATGCGGAGATGGACATTGTCCGGGCTGAGACGGTTCGTAGACTGCGCGACAAGAACAGGAGCGAAGGCGGCCTGGTCCGTGATGGGGACATAGCCGCCCTCACGGACATACTTAGCGGTCGTGGGTATTCTGAGGATCTGCAAGGGGGGGAGTGACCTCTCATGCCCGATGATGTCGAGCCGGTAGTCCGAGGTATCCAGAAGCGCTTCAGGGATCTCTCAGTAGATGTGCGCGAGGAACGGGTACTCCGCTACATCGTCAATCAGTTGCGCCAGGGACGCCATATGGACGACATCATGGGGGATCCCTATCTGACTACGCACACAAGTGAGCCGGAGCGGGCTCAGATACTTCAGAACCCATCCGTCATCAGAGCTATCGAAGAGGAGATCCAGAGACAGTTCGCGGGTTATCAGTACGCGACCACAACCACCACCGGCGGTGCGTCGAATCCAAAGCCCGACCCACAGACCAATCCGGGCGACTTCGTCCCATGCCCGGGGTGCGGATTCGCCAACAGCCCCGATTCGAACTTCTGCAGACGCTGTGGGATGCGACTGACGGTGATCGATCCGGCTGAGGTGACGCTGGCATACACGCTTGCCGACCAGGACACAGGTGCGGCCATTCCTATGGGTGAAGGTACACCCGGAGCGATGCTGCTGATCCGAGCCGGCGGTGGACGGGAAGGCGAGAATATCGCGCTGGGCGGAGACGTCCTCACCATCGGGCGCAGCCCTCACAGTGATCTCTTCCTCGACGACGTGACCGTGTCCCGACATCATGCCCGCATCCTCCGAGTCGAGGACGAGTACCTGGTCGAGGACTTGAACAGCCTCAACGGCACCTACGTCAACCGAAAACGCATCGAGCGACATCGGCTTTCCGACGGCGATGAGCTTCAGATCGGAAAGTTCAAACTGGCGTTTCTTGAGCAAGAAGACCAGATCTGAAGTGAACGGAGCCATGGAAGACGGTGCCAAACCATCATCGACCGCCACAGCTGAGCATGAGCCGGATCAGGGCGCTGAACGTCCGCTGACCATCGGCCAGGTGGTGGCGTCACTCGAGTCCGAGTTCCCGGATCTCAGCATCACGAAGATTCGCTACCTCGAGGACCGGGGCCTCCTGGCTCCGGCCAGGAGCAAGGGCCGCTATCGCAAGTTCACCGCGGCCGACATGCGGAGACTGCGCACCATACTGACCTTACAGCGCGACGAGTATCTGCCCTTGGGGGTCATCCGCGACCGCCTCGACCGAGCCGAGGCCTCGGGGACGGGGGAGGGCCTGGCGTCGGTTGTGTCTCCTTTGCGCTCCAATGCCACTCTCCATAAGGAGGAACCCGGCTACACCTGGGCTGACTTGTGCCGGGAGGCCGAAGTCAGTGAGGACTTCCTCCGCATCCTCATCGACTACCGTCTGATTGAGCCGTCTCGGCAGACTGGGACTGCCTTCACTGAGGGCGACGTTGAGATCGCCCGCATTTGCCACGTTCTCGCTCGCTTCGGAGTGGAGCCTCGCAACCTGAGACTCCTGGGTTCTTCGGTGGAGCGAGAAGCCGCCATCCTTCAGCAGGTGGTCGCGCCTTCTCTTCGCTCCACACACGCCGACAAGCGGGAGTATGGGGAGCAGCTCTTGAACGACCTGGGCGGGCTCTATTCGCGACTCATGCACCATCTTCTCTACAAGGAGTTGCGCAAGGCCTTCTAGACGGTGTTCAACGTCGCCTGGAGCTGTTCTCTTTGAGGGCCGACGGTCGTACAATATCCCAGGTGCCGTTCGGGCACCGCGCCATGAGGCACAAGGTGAACACCAAAGGTGAACAAATGTTCATATTCGTGCGCTCTGGACGCCGGATCAGAAGCTGCACGCGAAGCGGCAAGGAGAGAAATGAGACTCGAAGACCATATCCGTCACATCCCAGGATTCCCCAGAGAAGGCATCCTCTTCCACGACATAATGCCCATGCTGCAGGACCCAGAGGCACTACGTTATGCAGTGGACAAGTTGGCGGATTACGCCCGAGGAAGACAGGTGGACCTCATTCTGGGTGCGGAGGCCCGGGGTTTCATACTGGGTGCAGCGCTGGCATACGCTCTGGGAGTAGGGTTTGCTGCCGCTCGTAAGCCGGGGAAATTGCCGTGGACCGTGAATCGCTGCGAATACGACCTTGAGTACGGTAAAGACGCCCTCGAGATGCACGCCGACGCCATCAAGCCTGGTCAACGTGTGCTCATTCATGACGATCTACTGGCAACCGGCGGTACGGCCGAGGCCAAGATCCGACTCGTCGAAGGGGCGGGAGGCATCGTAGCCGGTCTGGCGTTCCTGATCGAATTGACCGAGCTCCGTGGGAGAGACCGTCTTCAGGGCTACGATGTCTTCAGCCTGCTGAGCTACGAGGTCTGACAGCCTGCGCCTGACACGTTAGTTTACATAATGCACATTATCGTGCATTGGGCATGGCCTACTGGACGAGATTCATCATGTTGAACATCGGCAGGTACATCGAGATCACGATTAGCCCTACCAGTCCACCCACGAACAGCATCATGATGGGCTCGATGATCGAGGTCAGCGACTTGACCGCTGCATCGACCTCGTCTTCGTAGAAGTCGGCGATCTTGTTCAACATAGCGTCCAGAGCTCCGGTCTCTTCGCCGATGGAGATCATGTGCGTGACCATCGGTGGAAACACCGCCACCCGCGTCAGCGGCTGAGCGATCGATTCGCCGCTGCGCACGCTCTCCTTCACATCGACCATGGACTCTTCCAGCACTGAGTTGCCAGAAGTCTTGCCGGTGATCTCTATGGCCTGCAGGATCGGCACCCCGGCGCCGACCAGAGTGGCCAGCGTGCGACTGAAACGAGCGAGCGCGATCTTCTGTATGACCGGTCCCAGCTTCATGGGCAGCTTCAATTTAATCCGATCCCAATAACGCCGGCCATCGTCAGTGTTCTTGAGCTTCACGATTCCCCAAATGAGCAGGCCGAGCACTGGGAAGATCACGAACCAGTAGCCCTTCAAGGCGTTGCTCACACCCATCATCGCTCTGGTTAGACTAGGCAGTTGACCGCCTAGATCGGCATACATGCTCGCGAAGATCGGGATGATAAAGAGCAGCATGCCGATCATCACCAGGATGGCGAAGGCCGCGATGAGCACTGGATAGGCCATGGCGGACTTGATGGTTCTGCGTAGGCTGTCGTCCTTTTCCAGCTGTGTAGCCAACCGGTTGAGAGTCTGGTCCAAAGCTCCACCCGCTTCACCGGCACGGACCATAGCAACGTACAGCCGGTCGAAAGCAACCGGATACCTTTCCATGGCGTCGGAAAGCGGCATACCGGCTTCCACATCTTCCCGGACTCGCCCGATGATCTTCTTCAAACGAGGGTTCTCAGTCTGTTCCTCCAGCACGTAGAGCGCTCGCAGAACCGCCAGGCCCGAGTTGATCATGGTGGCGAACTGGCGGGCAAAAACCGCCTTGTCGCGGGTCTTGATCCGAGTGGACTCTTCGAGCATGGCTTTGAAGTCGATAGACCCACGTTTCTCTTCCAGCTTGAGAACCGTCAGACCCTTTCGGCGCAACTGGGCGACCACTGCAGCCTTGTTGTCCGCCTCCACCTCGCCGGTGAACGGCGCGCCCCGCTCCCGCCTTGCTGTGTATGTGAATGTGGCCACTCTGTCCTACTCCTTGGTCATTCGCTCTTCAGAAGCGGTCCCCGTCTGTGCGGTAGTATCGACCGATAAGAGCCGATCCTGAAGCCCCCCATGGGCATCCCTGATCGCGCTCCTCTCCCCCATCATGCTGCCCCCTGCAGCAGCAACCGCTCGAGTTCGTCCGGCACCGATGATCGCCGGACGGCCAATTCTCTCGTGATATGGCCGCGGCGCACCAAGTCGGCCAGGCACGAGTTCATCGTCTGCATGCCGATCTGGCCGCCGGTCTGCATGACCGTGTAGAGCTGGTGGGTCTTTCCTTCGCGGATGAGGTTCTTAGCCGCCGGCGTGCTTATCAGGACCTCACAGGCGACCGTCCTGCCTTTGCCGCCAGCCAGAGGTAGAAGCTGCTGCGTCACGATACCTTCCAGTGTCGCCGCGATCTGCACCCGGATCTGTTCTTGCTGATGCGGCGGGAAGACGTCGATCATTCTGTCGATGGTCTGCGGACAATCCTGCGTGTGCAGGGTGGCGAATACCAGATGGCCGGTTTCGGCGGCTGTCAGAGCGATCTGGATGGTTTCCAGATCGCGCATCTCACCGATCAGGATGATATCCGGGTCCTGCCGCAGAGCCGACCGGAGCGCGACCGGGAATCCCTTGGTATCGCTTCCGACCTCACGCTGGTTCACCACACACTCCTTGTGGCTATGAAGGAATTCGATGGGGTCCTCGATGGTGACGATGTGATCGCTCCGCAGCGAGTTGATCTCGTCGATGATGGCAGCGAGGGTGGTCGACTTCCCGGAACCGGTAGGGCCGGTGACCAACACGAACCCGCGAGGTTTGTTGCAGAAGGTATGCAGCACCTTGGGCAGATGCAGATCGTCGATAGTCTTGATGGCTGCCGGGATAAGCCGGAATGCTGCACTCAGGGTCCCTCGCTGGAAGTACGCGTTCACCCGGAAGCGGGCCATCCCGTAGAGGGCATAGGAGAAATCGACCTCCCAGTCGGTCTCGAGCTTCTGCCGCTGATCCTGGGAAAGGATGCTGTAGATGAGCTCGCGTGCTTCGTTCGCCCTGAGGACCGGATAGTCCAACTTCACCAGATGCCCATCGATGCGCACCACCGGTGGCACGCCCACCGCAAGATGGAGATCCGACGCCTCCTGCTCGATGACTACCTTGAGAATCTCACTGATGTCCACCATAGAAGCCCCTTAACGCTCGCCCTGTGCCACCTATCCTGTCCTCCGCGCTACACGATGACCCGCGAGATCTCCTCGACGCTCGTCAGACCCTGCACCACGCGCTCTAGGCCGTCTTGGCGGAGGCTGATCATTCCCTCTGCGGCGGCAACCCGCATAATCTCATCGGCACTCTTGCGCTCGACTATGAGCCTTTCGATCGCTTCCGTGACGGGCATGATCTCGTAGATCCCCAGACGGCCCTTGTATCCGGTGTGGTTGCAGCGTGAGCAGCCGACCGCCCGGTGCAACGTGGTGTCCTGCCAGTTCTCGACGACTCGCTCCGGAAAATCCAGCCGCTCCAGCATCTCGCGCGTGGTTGGGTATGATTCCTTGCAGTATTCGCAGAGCTTCCTGACCAGCCGCTGGGCTATGACGCAATCCACTGCTGAAGCCGTCAGAAAGGGTTCGACGCCCATCTCGGTGAGTCGGGACAGCGCTCCCGGGGCGTTGTTGGTGTGCAGAGTCGAAAGGACAAGGTGCCCGGTAAGCGCCGACTCCACCGCTATCTGCGCCGTCTCGCGATCCCGGATCTCACCGATCATGATGATGTCGGGGTCGCACCTCAGGATCGAGCGCAGGCCCGACGCGAAGGTGAGCCCGGCCTTGGGATTTATCTGGACCTGGTTGATACCGACCAACCGATACTCGACTGGGTCCTCGACCGTGATCACATTCTTCTCGGGCGTATTGAGGATATTGAGGGTGGCGTAAAGAGTGGTCGATTTACCCGAACCAGTGGGCCCTGTCACCAGCACCGCTCCATACGGCTTCGTGAACGACCGTGTGTAGCGGTTGAGGGCTACATCGGAGAACCCCAGTTCTTCAAGACGCAGCATGACATTCGACCGGTCAAGCAGGCGGATGACGATCTTCTCCCCGTAGACAGTCGGAAGTGAAGCCACCCGCATGTCGATGGGACGCCCGCTCACTACGAGTCCTATGCGACCGTCCTGCGGAATGCGACGTTCGGCGATATCCAGGTCGGCCATGATCTTCAACCTGGAGAGCACTCCCGCCTGCAGACGCTTCGGGATGGTCATGATCTCGTGCAGCACCCCGTCGTGCCGGAATCGTATGAGTAGCTCCTTGGCCTGCGGCTCGAAGTGGATGTCGGAAGCCGACTCGTCTACCGCCCGCGCGATGATCCCGTTGACGAGTTTCACGACCGGAGCAGCGTCTACCTGCTCCCTGATGTCGCGCAATTCGATAGAGGTCGCCTCGTCCTCACCACCGCCCAGCTTCGAGTCGATATCCTCCGCGATACCGTCGTCCCGTCGCAGCTTGGACAGCATGGCGGTGATATCTTCCAAGCTCGCGATGGCGGGCTCGATATCGAAACCCGTGAGTATCCGCAGATCGTCGATGGCGACTATGTTGGAAGGATCAGCCATGGCCACAAGCAGAGTGTGCTCGTCGACGAAGCTCACGGGGACCGCCGCGTAACGTCGGGCGTCCTTCTCGGAGATCAAGTCGGCGGTGATTGGATCCACCCTGGCCGCATCAAGGTCCAGGTACTTGACCCCCAAACGCCGGGCAAGAGCCTCCATGACCTGGGCTCTGGTCGCCCAGCCCTTGGCTACCGCAATATCCCCGATGCGCAGATGCGAGACCAATTGCTCCGCGAGGGCCGTGTCCACCTGCTCCGGGGTCAAGACACCCATGTCGACCAGAATTTCGCCGGTTCGTTTGCCCGACAGCTTCAGCTGCTCCAGATTCTCCTCTCGTGCAGTCTGCATGTGCAGTCCGTCACCCTTCTTCCAGTTCCATACTTTCCCTCATCACACCTATGGGCGGCTCGAGACCGGTCCAGAGCCTGTACGAGCACCCCGCCTGCATAAGGAGCATCTCGACGCCGTCCATTGCACGAGCCCCGCGCTGTCTCGCGGCTTGCACCAAAGCGGTCGGCTCGGTCCCGTACACGACATCGACCACAACGAGGCCACTGTGCAAAGTATCGACAGGCAGGGGGAAGTCCTTGACATCCAGCGAGAGGCCGACCGCCGTCGCATTCACGAGGAGATCTGCGTCTGCCAAGAGCGTGCGAGACTCTTCTTGAGGCACCGCCGCACATCCGGGCGGGCCCCAGTTCTGCGCGACACGACACAATTCCACTGCGCGCTCGAGCGTACGGTTGCAGATCGTTATACGGGCAGCCCCGTCGGCGATCAGAGCGGCAACGACCGCCCTAGCCGCGCCGCCGGCACCCGCGACCACACAACGCAATCCTCGGGCCCCATCGGGCAGCAAACACCGGAGCGCCGCCGCGAAGCCGTGTACGTCGGTGTTATGGCCGATCAGACGGCCGGAATCGTTCACGATGGTGTTAACGGCTCCCACGCGAGCGGCCATCGGATCGAGCTGGTCGAGCATGGCAACGACGGCTTCCTTGTGCGGGACGGTGACATTCGCCCCGCGCACGCCCAGAGCCCGCAGTCCACTCACGGCCGCACTGAGCTGCACCGGCTCCACGTCGAACGCCAAGTAGACCAGATCGACACCTTGGGACCGCAGGGCCGCGTTATGAAGCCGAGGCGAAAGGGAATGCCCCACCGGATGGCCTATTACTCCCAAGAGCCCGGTGCGGGCGCTCATGGCGAACCCCTCTGGATGCATGGCAACCTCCTGCGATGGCTTCTCTGCACCGTAGATACGGAGAGTATCGTGCCGGACGCGGCCCGGACTTGATACCAAGGTCTGACTCTGGCGGCACGAACCCCCACGGCGCGAAAGAGCGCGCCGTGGGGGTTCACCCGTAACCTACTGGTCCGGTTGATTCTCCTTGGCTTCAAGGAACTCGTCGTAGGAGGCCGTGAAGAAGTGATGACCGTCCGTGTCCTCGAGGACATAGTACAGATAGTCGACCCCGGCGGGCTCCAGTGCCGCCTCCAGGGAGGCTACCCCCGGATTGGCTATGGGGGTGGGCGGCAGACCTTTGACCGTCCTCGTGTTATAGGGAGAATCCACCTTCAGGTCCTCCTCGGTCAGCTTCTCCGTCCACTTCCCGACAGCATACCGGACGGTGGCATCGATGCCGAGAGTCATGTCGGCCTTGATACGGTTATAGATGACAGCCGCCACCAGGGGTCTCTCCTCAGCGATGCTGACCTCCTTCTCGATCAACGAGGCCACGATGACGATCTCGTAGGGAGTCAGACCCAACTCACCCGCTTTTTCCCAAAGCAGGCCTGACGTCTTCGCCTCAAAAGCGTCGAGTTGGGCCCCGATCAGTTCGGTGGCCCCATCACCTTCGATGAGGTAGTACGTGCTGGGGAAGAGCAGACCTTCCAGGGTGGTGACCACGGGGGTGGTGCCGCCTACGCGCGGAATCCTGAACTTGCCGGGCTGCTCGGTCAGCTTGATATACCGCGCACCGTCGATCTCACCCTCTCTGGCCAGAAGATCCCCGATTTGCGCCACGGCCAGACCCTCGGGGATAGTCAGCTTGAAACTGGGCGATCCTTCTCCCTGCTCCAGCATATCCACGACCTCGAGCATCGGCTGGTCTTGATGGAACTGGTATATGCCGGGGCGCAGATCGGATTCGCTGCCTCGCCTCTTGACCAAATCGACGAATTCGGCGGAGGAATCGATTACCCGCTTATCCTCCAAGAGTCCGCCGATCTCCGCCGCCGTCATGCCTGGGTTGATGGTCACCTCCACCGAGGGCCCGCGGGCCACTTCGGTGGTCGTGGTGGTGGAGCGTTCGGCATACCAGTCCACGCCCCAGTTGACGAAATACCCTACCGCTATGAGGAAGCCCAGAAACGCTGCGACGACCACCAGACGCGTCGCCCACTTACGCAGACCCCGATATCTCTGCGGGGGCCAATGCTGGTCCTTACCAGACGACGCTCGATGCCATCCGTTCATCTCTTCACACGTCCCTCACGGTGTTTTGTTACTGCGGGAATCCAGGTAGCTTTGCAGCATGTAGCACGCGGCCACGGCATCGTGGTACTTCATCCCAGGACGCCCTTCTTCAGCCAGCTTCGACGTGAACCGCTCATCCCAGGTTGCGACTGGAACCGGGGATAGCTGCCTGAGACGCTCCACCAACGATATGACCCCTTCCATCTGACGATTGGACCCGCCGGACAGAGGACGGGGCAGGCCCACGACTATCTCCCCCACCTCTTCCTCTCTTGCCACCTGCGCGATCCTCTCGATGACCCGCTCTTCATCTCGCTCAGCCACAATATCAAATGGACGGCAGGTCACTCCCAAAGCGTCCGACAAGGCGAGACCGGTCCGACTGCGGCCGATATCCACTCCCAGGTACCGCACTCAGCAACCCAGAGCGGCCAAAATGGCGGTCCGAGCCGCACCCAGAGCTTCGGCAAGCTTGGCAGGGTCACCGCCTCCTCCGCGACCCAATTGCGCGTTCCCTCCCCCACCGCCTCCGAATTCCTCCGCCGCCCCTCTGACGATGGCCCCGGCGTCCACGGACTCCACACCCGGAGTCTTGCTCACTACGAGGGTCGCTTTTCCTTGGATATCCGCGGCCAGCGCCACTACGCCCGGCCGGAGACGATCCCGCACCTGGTCGACCAGGGACAGCAGGTGCTTCATATCTCGGGCGTCCACTACTTCTGCTACCACCGACACCCCGTTGTGCTGCACGGCCCTCGCAACCAAGGAGGGGAGGATGTCTTTCGCTGCCGTGGACATGAGGCTCTTGACCTCCGCCTCCAGGGCAGCCGTACGGGTCTGGACCTTGGCCAGGGCGGCAAGCAACTCGTTCTCGCCCGCTCCAAGAGCCGCAGCTGCTTTAGCCACCATCTGCTCTCGCTCCCTGTAATAGCCGACGGCCGCCCGTCCGGTGACCGCCTCTATTCGCCGCACGTTGGCCCCCACGCTGCCTTCTGACAGGACCTTGAAGATGCCCAACTCACTAGTGGAACCGACGTGCGTGCCCCCACAGAGTTCACGGCTGAAATCGTCGATCTCGACCACCCGCACGAAGTCGTCGTACTTCTCCCCGAAGAGAGCCATAGCTCCCAGATCTTTGGCGTGCTCCAGACTGGTAACGAAGGTGCGCACGGGATGATTCTCGACGATCCGGCGATTGACCAGCTCTTCGATCTCCAGGATTCGCTCCGGTCCGAGCGGTTCGTGATAGGCGAAGTCAAAGCGGAACTTGTCGGCCCGGACGGAAGAGCCGGCTTGGGTGACGTCCTTGCCCAGGCGAGCCCGAAGCGCGTAGTGAAGCAGGTGGGTGGCTGTGTGGTTGGCGGCTACGTCATGGCGGTACGTGCCCGATAGGCTCGCCTTCACCCGCGTGCCCGCCTCTATCTCCCCGTCCAAGAGCCGCGCCACGATGACCTGCACCCGACCCTGCTGCTGAACGTCCTCGACCGCGGCTCTGCCGCCCTCAGATTCGATAATCCCGGTATCGGCGGTCTGCCCCCCCATCTCTGCATAGAAGGGGCTTTCGCGCAGTGCGAGGACCAGCCGGCCGTCTCCCAGCGGCTCTACGTTCTCCACCACGGTGTAGAGATCCTCCCGCTCGTAACCTTGGAACTCGGTCGGATGAGTGGTCTCCCTGGCGAAGCGCACGATGACGTCCTGCAGCACGTCTCCACCCTTCTGGGCGCTACGCGCGCGTTGCCGCTGACCCTCCATGGCCGCCTCGAAGTCCTTGAGGTCCAAGGTCAGACCCCGCTCCTCCACAATCTCGCGTGTCACCTCCACCGGGAAGCCGTAGGTGTCGTGGAGCTGGAAGGCCACACTCCCCGGGAAGAGCTGCGTACCTTCCTCGAGCGCCTTGGTGATGGCCTCGTCCACCAACACCAAACCCTGATCAAGGGTGCGATTGAACCTCTCTTCCTCAGTCTCGGCCACTCGGAGGATGCTGTCGCGCCGCTCGATGAGCTCCGGATAGGCTCCACCCATGAGTTCGATGACGCGCTCCGCAAAACGCGCCAGGAAGGGTGGTTCCATTCCTGCCGAACGGCTAAAACGGGCCGCACGGCGGATGACTCGACGCAGCACGTATCCCCGGCCTTCGTTGCTCGGCAGGACACCGTCGGCCACCAAGAACGCCAAGGCCCTCGCGTGGTCGGCCAGGACGCGGAGTGCCACATCGGTCCCCGGATCATCTCCGAAGCGTGTTCCGGCGACCTCTTCGCCCAGCTCGATCAATGGTTTGAACGCGTCTGTGAGAAATACCGATTGCGCCTCCTGTTTCAGAGCCGCCACCCTCTCCAAGCCCATGCCCGTATCGATGTTCTGTACCGGTAACGGGGAGAGCACCTGGTCTTCGCCCATGTTGTAGCCGGTGAAGACCAGGTTCCAGTACTCGACGTACCGGTCGCACTCACAGCCCGGACGGCAATCTGGGCCGCCGCAGCCGTACCCGGGACCGCGGTCGTAGTAGAGCTCAGAGCAGGGCCCGCAAGGCCCGGTGGGCCCCACCGGTCCCCAGAAGTTGGCGCTGCGGGGAAGCCCCACCATGCGTTCTTGAGGCATCCCCAGAGATCTCCAGACGGCAACAGCCTCATTATCCGGCTCGAGGGCTTCGTCCCCCTCGAAGTAAGAGATCCAGAGACGCTCCGGATCGAACTCGAGACATCTGGTAGAGAAGTCCCAGGCGTAGCGGATTGCTCCCTCTTTGAAGTAGTCACCAACCGAGAAGTTGCCCAGCATCTCGAAGAAGGTGCAGTGCCGGGCGGTCAAACCCACTTTGTCGATATCGGAAGTGCGAAAGCACTTCTGCACGCTCGTCATGCGGCTGCTGGGTGGCTCGGCCAACCCCATGAAGTACGGCTTGAACTGCTGCATGCCCGCGGTGGTCAGAAGAACCGAAGGATCCTTGTAAGGAACGAGCGAAGCACTCGGCATCAGAAGATGACCCTGGTCGATGAAGTAGTCCAAATACATCTTGCGCAGTTCAGCCGTCTTCACGGATCAGACCTCGCCTCTCCCTCTGGCCGCCTCGGCCAGAGCCTCCTCTTCCGCCATGTATTGGCGGAGGTTGTCGATGGACTTCCTAATCAGCCGGGACACGTGCATCTGGGAAATTCCGATGCGTGTGGCCACCTGTGTCTGTGTCATCCCCTCGAAAAACCTTAGGTGGAGGATGAGGCGCTCCCGCGGATCCAAGCGAGCCATGGCCGGAGCCAAGACACGTCTCTGCTCGAATATCTCGTAGGCTTCCTCCTCGGTACCGAGATAATCAAGCAACTCCAAGGATTCGTCTTCCTCCCCTCCGCCTCCAGAGAAGATGGACACCGAACTGTACGCCCGCCCACTCTCGAGCGCTTCCACCACCTCTTCCTCGCTGACCTCTGTGGCGGCGGCAAGCTCCGCTATGGTCGGAGAGCGTCGCAACTCCACCGTGAGTTGCTCTACGACCCGGTTGAGGCGGACGTTTAGGTCTTGGAGCGCACGAGGAACCTTGACCGCCCATCCCTTATCACGGAAATACCGCTTGATCTCCCCCATGATGGTGGGGGTCGCATAGGTGGAGAGTTCGACTCCCCTATCCAGATCGAAGCGGTCCACTGCCTTGATCAGTCCTATGGACCCCACCTGTACGAGGTCCTCCACGGGTTGGCCGCGTGATGCGAACCGCCTGGCCAGACTCTTGACCAGCGGCAGATATCTCTTGATCAGTTCTTCCCGGGCAGCGCCGTCCTGCTGCTCTCGCAGGCGCAACAGGAGTTCGCGCTCGGACAGGTCTTCTACCCGCTCTCCGTAAGGCAGCGGACCCGCCCCGCGCTGCCCCTCAACCCTGTCTGACTCCAATGCCGACACCTACGAGGCCCGCTTCTCCATCTCGACGCCGAACGACACCCCATCCATGTCGACCACCCCATGACTATCCAATAGTGAATCAAGGATGAGCCGCACGTCGAGCAGGCAGCCCGGACACGGCTTGAACAGATCGTCGGCCACCAGGGCGGCCTTGACGCTCTGGTTGACCAAGCCCCCCAGCAACACGCGAAATCCGCCGGCCGGGGTCGACAGTTCAAGCGTGAGCTCACCCCCCGACTCCGGTTCTTCGGCCAGAAGCGTCTCAACGGCAAGGTGCAGATCGTCCAGCCGATCGAGCGGGAGGTCGTTGCGAGAGGCCATCCCCCCCATGAGCACACGCATCACCGGGAGTGCCGAACCGCCTCTTGCTATGTGAAGCGTGACGATGTCGTGTGGAGCGCTCAACCGGGTGACAGCCATCTCCCCTGTCAGACAGAGGCGTCGCCCTTGAGGCGATCTTCGATCTCCTGCTGCTTCTCCACGTACATCTCGCGCCCACGTTCTATGGCCTCCGCGGCTCTATTCTTGACATCCTCAAACACCCGCTGAGCTTCGCCCGGAACATCCGAGAACACCTTGCGGGCTTCTGTGGGGACATCGGAGAACACCTTGCGGGCTTCTGTGGGGACTTCCGAGAACACCTTGCGGGCTTCTGTGGGGACATCGGAGAACAATTTGCGTGCCTCCGTCGGAACATCGTACAGAGCTTCCTGAAGCGGCTTACCCGTCTCCTGAGAGATACGATATGCAAGCAGGGCTGTCCCCCCCAGCGCTGCTCCCGTGGCCAAAATGGCTAGTGTTCGAAACGTACCCATCATCTCTCCTTCCCTGGTCCGGTCCCGAAGAAGGACCTTAACGTTTCATTGACTGCGGCTGTTGCCCCCGCCATCTTCTTCATGGGTTTGGACACCGCGCTCTGCACGGCAGTGGTGGCCTGCTCCGCTGTCTTCACAATGCCGGCCACGGAGCCGGTGAGCTCATCGACCTTGCCCAGTTCGGAGTTGACTCCATCCAGAGTGCCCTCCAGCCGCGTCAACAGAGGCACCACCCGTGTGTTTGCGTCGGCGAGGATACTGCTCAACCGTTTGAAGACCGTCGCCAGGCGCACAAGCGCGTACGCGATCCCCACCCCGAAGAGCACGAAGAAGACACCGATGGCGATCCTCATGATGGCGTCGGCATCCCACTCCATCTCAAGCCCCTTTCTGGTGAGTACTAAACCTCAAGACTATACCACAGGCCCTATTTCTAACCCTTGACGCAGCCCTCACGCATCGTCTCGCTCCACGGCCGAGTGGACCGGATCGTGCCCGCCATAACCACCAGGTCTCTGTCGTACAGCACCGCCGTCTGGCCGGGAGATACCCCCATTGCCGGCTCCTCAAGAATGACGGCGACGGCTTCGTGGCGGGCAGAGGCGGGTTCATCCCCGACCGCCGGCGGCAAAGTGTCAACCTGGACCTGACCCCCGCCTTCCGCCGTGCTCCCCGATACGCGTGCCCGGACGCTGCCTCCGGTGGAACGCCATTGCATCAGCAGACTCCGGGAAGGTTGCGGGCGGTGGCACACGACATCTTCCAACACCACTCCCCCAGCGGCAGTGCCTTCCGGAGGTCCAACGACTACCTCCCGTCGTTCAGCAGACAGCGCCACCACATACAAGGGCCGGTCGGCGGATATTCCCAAGCCCTTTCTCTGGCCGATGGTGAAGTTGTAGGTGCCCGAGTGCCGGCCGAGCTGCCGCCCACTCAAATCCACAATCGCGCCGGGAAGCTCTCCGAGGCGCTGCCGGAGAAAGCGACGGTGATCGTCGTCGGAGATGAAGCATATCTCTTGGCTCTCCGCCGCTACCTCGTTCTCCAGGCCCGCTCCGGCCGCCAGCCTTCTCACTTCGGCCTTGGTCAGAGATCCCAATGGGAAGAGGCAGTGGCTCAGCAATCCGGGTGGGACTTCGGCAAGAACGTAGGATTGGTCCTTCCCGCGGTCGACGCCTCGGGCGAGCGCACCCGGGCTGCCGATGAGGCGGGCGTAATGGCCGGTGGCGATCCGGGAGAGCCCCGACTTTCGGGCGATCTCCAAAAGCAATCCGAAACGGATCCGGGCGTTGCACTTCACGCAGGGGTTGGGAGTCCTTCCTTGCGCGTACTGGTCCACGAAGTAGCTCACCACCCCGGAGGAGAAGACATCGCCGGCGTCGACCACCGCGTGGGCGATGTCCAGACGTTCAGCGACCTGGGCGGCTCGAGCTACGTCCTGGACGGAGCGGCCCGTCCGCCGGTCTGAAGAGCCGGGGTCACTCCATAGGCGCAGCGTCACCGCCGAGACCCTGTAGCCCTGCTCGCGCAGCAGCAGGGCGGCAACAGCGCTATCGACACCTCCGCTGAGGCCCACCAGGACCCCGCGCTCGTCCGGCTCGCCCCGCGCACAGTCGTACACCTCGGTTGTCACAGCACCCCCTACTACCAGAAAGGCCGGGATATCCCGGCCTTTGCACACCAATCCATGTCTGCCGGGAACTAGGTCCTGTCGAGGTTCACCAGGGCTTGATTGAGGGTTCCCTCGTCCACGTAGCCGTTCCAGACATCCTTCACGATCCCCTCCCTGTCTATGAGGATCAGTTCCGGCGGATATCCCACATCCAGGAGCGCGGAGAGGTCACCGTATGCATCCGGTGTCTTGTAGTCGTAGGCCAGGAACACGTAATCTCGGAAAGAGGAGGTGAGCGCGTTCAGGTTCTCGATGACCATAACGTCATCCGTCCCACCCGTGACATAGAAGAGAACTACGATGGGCTTTTCACCATAGACATCCGTGAAGGCGGGTGGAGTGTCCTCGGTGGTGTCGACGCTCTGCCCTATGAGATCGTCCCCGGCGCTCCCGGAGCCCGAGCGAACAGTGGTGGTGACCAAGCTGGTGGTAGTGGTCTCGTCCTCCCCGCCACCACAACCCCATAAGAGCGTCGCCGCAAACAGAATCAAGACCAACACACTGAGCTGCTGTCTACTTCGTCTGGCCATCGCCTTCCTTCCCATAAGAATGCTCCACCTTGCCGTGTCTGACAGGCGCTTGAACCTGCCTAAGCAGGTGGGTGACCGTCCCTGAAAGGGAAAATACGCCGTTCAGGCGAACAAGCCTCCCAAGCGAAATGTGTTTTGGCTCAAGTTTGGGCCAGATCACGAACAAGGTCGAGCATCATGAGGGTAGCACACGCCCATTCCCCCGGCAATGTGGCTTCTACCCCCTCCCCTCACACCCGATGCGGGCAGAGCCGGACCCTCATATGGTCTTGATGCGGAGCTCTCGCAACTGGTCGGCAGTGACATTGGAGGGCGCGTCCGTCAAGGGACAAGAACCGCTGGCGGTCTTCGGAAAGGCGATCACATCACGGATGGACGTCTCTCCGGCCATAAGCATCACCGTGCGGTCGAGTCCCAGACCTATTCCGCCGAGCGGCGGTATCCCGTAGTCCATGGCTTCCACCAGGAACCCGAACTTGGCTTCGATCTCAGGCTCGGTCAGTCCCAGCGCAGAGAACACCGCTTCCTGCATCTCTGGGTCTGAGATGCGGAGAGAGCCGCTACCCAGCTCCACCCCGTTCAAGACCAAGTCATAGGCGTACGTACCAAGCTCGAGCGGTCTCTTCTGCAAGTCCTCCAAGCAGTCGATTCTCGGCTTGGTAAAAGGATGATGCTGCGCCTTCAGGCGTTTCTCACGCCCGTCGTATTCGAACATGGGGAAGTCCACGATCCAGGCAAACGACCATCCCTTCCGTTCGATCGCCAGCCGGGAGGCGAGGGCCAGGCGGAGGGCGCCCAGACTCGGCTCCGCCACCCCCTTCTGGTCGGCAATGAGAAGCAGGATGTCCCCGGCCCGAGCTCCAAACCTGTCCAGCAGAATCTGCATCTGCTCGGGACGCGAGAACTTCTGCAGGGGGGATCGTGTCCCACCTTCTTCGACCCAAACGGGGACGAGACCCTTCGCACCGAAGACGGCAGCTTCCGAAGCGAGATCGTCCACGTCCTTGCGGGAGAAGCGGGCGCCACCTTCTGCCCGTATGCCTCGTACCACGCCTCCCCCCGAGACCGTATCGGCGAAGACGCGAAACTCCATCTCACCTGCCAGGTCGGTCACGTCGACGATCTCCATGCCGAACCTGAGGTCGGGCTTGTCACTCCCGTAGCGTGCCATCGCCTCTGAGTAGGTAAGGCGCGGGAAGGGTCTGGACAGCTCCACATCGAGCGCGTCCTTGAAGGCGGAAACAAACATGCCCTCGACCATCTCCTGGATGTCGGCCTCGTCGACGAAACTCATCTCGATGTCGATCTGGGTGTGCTCGGGCTGCCGGTCGGCCCGGAGATCCTCATCCCGAAAGGCCCGAGCGATCTGGTAGTAGCGCTCGAAGCCGGCGATCATCAGCAACTGCTTGAAGAGCTGTGGGGACTGCGGCAGAGCATAGAACTCTCCCGGTCTCAAACGGCTCGGGACGAGAAAGTCGCGTGCTCCTTCAGGTGTGCTCTTACTGAGGATAGGGGTCTCCACGTCGATGAACCCCTGGCCCCCCAGGTAGCGCCGGACCGATTGGACCAGCTGGTGCCTTAGCAGCAGGTTGTGGAACATGCGGGGCCGCCGCAGGTCTATGTACCGGTACTTGAGGCGTAGGGTCTCGTCGACATCGAGATCGTCCTCGGGGGCAAAAGGCGGGGTGGCAGCGGCCGCCAGGATCTTCATGCTCTCCACCACTATCTCCACTCCACCCGTGGGCAGATTGGGGTTGATCCGCTCCGGGGACCGGGCCAGCACGGTACCTGTGGCTGTGAGTACGTATTCGCTTCGCAATTCTTCAGCCTGCGCGTGAACAGCCGGTGAGCTCTCGGCCTCGAAGACCAGCTGGACGATCCCCGTCCGGTCGCGTAGGTCGACGAATATCAGACCGCCGTGGTCACGCCTCCGCTGGACCCATCCGGCCACTGTGGCCCGCCGGCCAACGGACTCCTCGCGGAAGTTGCCGCACCATTCATCTCTGTATCCCACGGTTGGTCCTTTGCTCCTTCTGGTCTAGATGCCCTCAGAGGTCCGCAGACTGAGCGGCTGCAAGGGACACCGCTTCCTGCCCCGGCAACGACCTCTCAATTCCTGAAACGAGATCCCGCACGGTCACCACATGGTCGGCCAGTTCTTGTTCGCCAAGGATGAAGGCATAACGAGCCTTGCTGCGGCCCGCCTGCTTCATCTGGCCTTTGGCGCTGCGGCTCATGTAGTCCAGCTCGGCTGCGACACCCAGGCTGCGACATTGGTGGGCGAGGGAGAAGGCCTCTCTCCGAGCCTCATCGGTGAGGGCGACCAAATACACCACCGGATGCCGCGGCCCCGGCGGCGTTCCTCCTCCCCGGGCGAGGGCCAGGATGATGCGCTCTACGCCGGTACCGAAGCCGACGCCCGGCGTAGCCGGGCCGCCGATGGTCTCTACGAGGTCGTCGTAGCGTCCTCCGCCTCCCACACCCGACTGCGCTCCCAGCAGTGGAGATTGGAACTCGAAGGTGGTGCGGGTGTAGTAGTCCATCCCGCGGACCAAGGTGTGGTCGGGCACGAAGGAGATGTCTTGCACCGCGAGACACTCCTGTAGGCGAGCGTGATGGGCGGCGCAAGCGGGACAGAGGTGATCGGTCAGGCGGGGAGCCGTTTCCAATGCCTCCCGGCACGCCGGCACCTTGCAGTCGAAGGTGCGCATGGGATTGAGCTGGGCCCTCTCGCGGCACTCGCCGCAGAACGCTTCGGTATTCTTCGCCAGAAACTCTCTAAGAGCGGCCGAATAGCCGGGACGACACTCTCTGCAACCCATAGAATTGAGCCGGAGATCGAGCTCCTTGAGGCCCAACTCCCGGTAAAGAGCCGCCAACACTCCGATGACCTCGGCATCGACCTCGGGCGCGGCGGAGCCGAAAGCCTCGATGCCCAGCTGATGATGCTGGCGGTAGCGCCCCGACTGCGGGCTCTCATAGCGGAACATGGGGCTGTGGTAGTAGAGCTTCACCGGCTGCGGAAGCGTGTGCATGCCGTGCTCTATGTACGCTCGAGCCACCGGCGCCGTGCCCTCCGGACGCAGAGTCATACTGCGTCCGCCCAGGTCTTCGAACGTGTACATCTCTTTGCGGACGATATCCGTGGACTCCCCCACCCCTCGAGAGAAGAGCCTCGTCTCCTCGAACGTAGGGGTGTCGATGCGACCGTAGCCGTAACGTTGGAAGACCGCCTCGGCCTGGCTGACTACCCAGCGTCGCAGCGGTTGGTCGTCAGGGAGGATGTCGTAGGTGCCCTTGGGTGCGCTGACCGGCTCAGCCATCAGCTTCGAGCCCTCCGAGGAACGGGTTCTCGGCCAGCTCCTCCCCCAAAGTGGTCGACCACTGGTGACCGGGGTGGATCGGTGTGGACGCTGGATAGAGTGAGGCAAGCCGCTGAATGGAGGTGAGAAGCGTGGCGAAATCGCCGCCCGGGAAGTCCGTACGGCCCACCGAACGGTAGAACAGAAGGTCGCCGCAGAACAGATGGCCGTCGATGTCAAAGGTAAGCGAGCCCACGGCGTGTCCGGGCGTGCTTAGCACCTTGATGGAGAGAGAGCCAACCTCGACCGTATCTCCATCCGCTACCACCTTCACCGCTTCCGCAGCAACCGCCGACATCTTCTGCCCAAAGGCCGGGCACTCTTCGATCCCTTCAAGCACCGGCGCCACTTCGGCCGCACAGTACACGGGTGCTCCCGTCGCCTCCACCAAACCCTTGACGCCTCCGATGTGATCGAAGTGTCCATGGGTGACGAGGATGGCCTCCAGGCTCAATTCTTCCTTCGCGATGTGGCGCAACAGCTGATCGGGTTCCGCCCCCGGGTCGATTGCGCACATACGACGTTGCTCATCGTAGACCAAGTAGCAGTTGGCCTGATTGATCCCTACGGGTGCACAGAGAATATTCATGACGCGAGATTCTACCAGAGGCTGAGGCCTGACTGGTCGCAAGTTATCGGTCTCCGTGAGACCTCGTACGGGAAAGGCAGCGGTCCCACCGCGTCAGTGCGGGGTCACCCGATAAGCGTCATAGACCGTGTCGATGCGGCGGATGCGCTGTAGCACTGTCTCCAGGTAGTCGATCTCCGGCACTTCGAAGACGAAACGGTCTCGGACCATGTTGTTTCGCGCCGTGGTCACCTGAGCGGCAATGATGCTGATGCCGCTCTCGCTCAAGGTGCGGGAGATGTCCTCCAGCAGATGGTCTCGATCGTAAGCCTCCACCTGCACCTCCACACGCAGGGGCGTCTTTGCCTTGCTGTCCCACTCCACGTGGGTGAAACGCTCGGGATTCTTCTCCAAAGCCTTGACGTTGGGGCAATCCCGCCGATGGACGGTGATGCCACGCCCCAGGGATATGTAACCGACCACGTCGTCGCCCGGTACCGGCCGGCAACACTGGGGAAGTCGCACGGCGACATCCTCGATGCCGTCGACCTTGATACCCAACTGGTGGGCCGAGGGCGCCCCTTTCATGTCTCCCTTGGTGACCGTCTCCGGCATGGAGAGACTTGCCGCCGCGGCCTCGCCCTCCCGGTTGACACTCTGGATGATACGCTGCACCACGTGCTGCGTGCTCAACTTGCCCGAACCGATGGCTATGAAGAAATCATCCCTCTTTGCGTAGTTGGACTCCTTCATAACCTCGCCCAACATGTCCGAGTTCATCAGCCGCTGGGCAGGTAGCCCCTGCTTGCGGAAGGCCTCCAAAAGAGCCTCACGTCCCAGGTGACCCGCATCCTCTCGCCGCTCTCGGTTGAACCACTGCCGGATCTTATTGCGGGCGCCCGAGCTGGCCACGAACTGCAGCCAATCGCGTGACGGGCCCTGAGCCGTCTTGGAGGTGAGGATCTCGACGATGTCCCCCGATTGGAGCTTATAGGTTAGAGGTACGATGTGCCCGTCGACCTTAGCTCCAACGCAGCGGTGGCCGACGTCGGTATGGATTGCGTAGGCGAAATCGACCGGAGTGGACCCCGCCGGCAGGCTCTTGACCTCACCCTTGGGCGTGAACACATAGACCTCATCCTTGAATAGATCTATGTGCAGAGACTCCATGAACTCGCCCGCGTCCTTCGTCTCCGACTGCCAATCCATGATCTGTCGCAGCCACTGCAGCTTCTCCATGTGGGCATCGGTGCGCTGAGTGGGGCGGCCGGTCTTGTCCTTGTACATCCAGTGAGCAGCGATGCCGTACTGGGCGGTCTCGTGCATCTCCTTGGTGCGGATCTGGATCTCGAGCGGCTTCCCCTGCGGGCCCATGACCGTTGTGTGCAGCGACTGGTACATATTGAACTTAGGCATGGCTATGTAGTCTTTGAAACGACCGGGGACCGGCTTCCACAGCGTGTGGATGATCCCCAGCGCCGCGTAGCAGTCTTTCACCGAATCGACCAAGACGCGAAGAGCGATCAGATCGAAGATCTCGTTGAATTCCTTGCCCCGGCGTACCATCTTGTCGTAGATGGAGTAGAAGTGCTTGGCCCGGCCCACGATCTCGCTCTCTATGTTGACTGCCGCGAGTTCTCGAACCAGGATAGCCCTCGCCTCCTCCATGTCTCGCTCCCGATCGGCCCGGCGCTGGGCCACCATGCGCTGTATCTCCTGATACTTGCGCGGATGTAGGGTAGCGAACGACAAGTCCTCCAACTCCCATCGGATAGACTCGATGCCCAACCGGTGGGCCAAGGGTGCGTAGACCTCGAGGGTCTCCTTCGCCTTCTGGATCTGCTTCTCTTTTCCCAGATAGCCGAGAGTGCGCATGTTGTGCAGACGGTCGGCCAATTTGATGAGGATGACCCGTATATCCTTGGCCATGGCTACGATCATCTTCCGGATGTTTTCGGCCTGCTCTTCTTCGTCCGTGCTGAACGACATCATAGACAGCTTGGTGACTCCGTCGACGAGAAGGGCTACTTCATCACCGAAACTCTCCTTGACGGCCTCTATGGGCATGCCGGTGTCTTCGACGACATCGTGGAGCAGCGCAGCCACCAAAGTGGCGACGTCGAGCCCCAACTCTGCACAGATGACCGCAGTGCCCACCGGGTGATTGATATAGGGCTCACCGCTCGCCCGCAGTTGGGCGGCGTGCTGAACGGCCGCTACTTCGAAGGCACGGCTTAGTAAATCCCGGTCGAAACCGGGGTTATACCGCTCTATCTTGCCGACCAGACCGTCCAGTAGACTACGGTGGCGCTCCACGATCTCATCGGGCGCCATGGTCGCCGCCTGCCCTCGGCGAGGGCCGGGCTGAGAGGTTTTCAGAGAGTCAGACAAAACCTCGAACACTCCTCGTAGTCCGCCTCTGCCGCGGCGTAGATCGCCACGCTGCGTGCGTCTAGTTTAGCCTCTCCAGGAGAAACCTGTTCAACACCCAACTCCTCCAAGATCGACGCGGCCCTCTCCAGATCACCCCAGGTGAGAGCCACACCGGATTCGTTCACCGCCATCTCCATAGCCCGCGAGTAGAGCTTCACCCGCGGCCGGCCGCCCTCCCGCATAGCCCGGAATAGGCACACCATCGCGAAACGAGGGTGCACGAGATACCTCAGTAGACGCCCGGTCTCCGAACGCTCCCGTTCCCCATAGCAGAGATGCACGACGGAACCCTGGCTCTCGACGCGTTGAAGAAGGCCGACGTGGCGGGGCCGGTACGGTGGATCGAGGGCGATGACATGAGCGTAGTCACCTGAGAGCGGGAACACTTCGTCTCCCACGTCCCACTCTGCGATACCGACTCGCGCCGCTGCCAGATCCATCCGCTCGTCCGGGCTGCTTCCCCTGGACACGCAACTCACCTCCCCGCCCCACAGCCTGCACATAGGAATGCGTCCCCGCAGGGCACTGAGCGCCTGGGGCAAGGAACACACCAGCAACAGAACGCGTGCATCGGAAGCCAGGACTTGGGCCACCCAACCGGAAGAATCACGGGCATCGCGCAGATCACGAACGCGTGACAGGTGGAGGGCAGCCGGGCCGACGGCCCGGCTGCCCTCCACACTCTCCGTACAAGCCGGCCCCCCCAGGCTTCCGGCACGGGCACTCTGAGCAGCGGCCGTCGTGACAGGCATACAGTCTTCCGAGAAGCTGTCCGACAGTCCCTCGCTGTCCCCCACGGGACCGATCCTTTCGATCACAAACTCCGGGCGCAGCGTACCCTGCCACTCATCCACGCGTAGCTGAGCACCCACCAACCGCGGACCGGGTTGTCCCTGCAAGATCGCAGCCATATCAGCCATTCCGAAGCCTATGCCCCGGGTCCTCACGCCATCGACCTCCACCACACAGCGGAGATGCCCGCCGTTCCGAGTGACCTCCGCCTGCTCTAAGCCGGCTCCTACCATCAGCAATCGAGGCCTTGGATTGCCCGTGCCGAACGGCCCTAGCGCGGCAAGCGCCGATGCAGTGTCGGCGCCGGCGTCCTCGCCGCGGATGATGGCATCCGCCCGGTAGACGGGCACGAAGTCACTCGGCTCGAGCATGCGGGCCGCATGAGCCTCGATCGCACAGCGGAACTGATCCAGACGATCTTCCTCTAGGGTGAGACCGACCGCCTGCCTGTGTCCTCCAAATACCGTGAGGTGTTCGGCGCAGGCGTTCAGGCCGCTCATGAGGTCGTACGCGGAGACGCTGCGTCCGGACCCCTTGGCCGTGCCGTCACGTATGCCGAGCAGGATGGCCGGGCGATGGTAACGCTCCACCAGTCGTGAGGCCACGATACCCACGACACCTTCGTGCCATCCCTCTCCGGCGACCACGAGTGCAGGTGGAAGATCGTCCAATGCCTCCACGCTCCTTACGGCATCTTCGAGTATCTGCCTCTCTACGTCTTGCCGCGCCCCGTTCAGCTCGTGGAGGTGGGCGGCGAGGACCGATGCCTCCTCCTCATTCTCGCTCAGAAGCAATCGCAGGGGTGGAGAAGGGTCAGCCAAACGGCCGGCCGCGTTCAGCCGGGGAGCAAGTCTGTAGGCCACCGTCCCCGAATCCACCTGGCCGGTGCAGCCCGCCACCGAGCACAGCATGCGTATCCCGAGCCGATGCCCTATGCTGACGAGCTTGAGTCCCTCCTTCACGTAGTAACGGTTCTCCCCCCACAGAGAAGCGAGATCGGCCACGGTACCTATGGCCACAAGATCAAGCAGCCCGCGGAGTGTCTCGGGCAGGGAGTCGGCCGTCGCCCCGCGTCTGGATATGTGCAGGGCGTGCAGCACCTTGAGGGCCAGACCCACTCCGCACAGGTCGGCGTGCGGATACGCCCCCACGGATGCATGTATTAAGGGGCAATCCGGCAACCGAGGCCCCGGAGTGTGATGATCGACGACCACGACGTCCAAGCCCAGGCCTTTGCCGTACTCCACCTCATCGGGGTAGTTCACCCCGCAATCAACCGTCACGAGGACGGCCGGTCCTCCCGCAGCGATGGTGTCCACAGCGTGTCTTGACAGCCCGTAACCCTCTTTGAAACGGCTGGGTAGATACCACTCCGCCTCTAAGCCTAGCTCGCGCAGACCCAGCAACATGACGGCGGTGGCGGTGATGCCGTCGGCGTCGTAGTCGCCGTGAACGATGAGACGGCGCCCCTCATCGATGGCCCGAGAGATGACGGTCACGGCCCTCTCCATATCGCCGAACAGGAATGGGTCCGGCAGCGCAGCGGTACAATCGAGAAAGCGACGGGCGTCCTCAACATCGGACAAACCTCTCCCCGCCAGTACCATCCCCGCCACCAAGGGAAGGTTGAGCTCCGTTGCCAGCCGCTCAGCGCTCAGCCAGGAGTAGGGGTTGACCGCCCAGGAGGTGTGTTCCGTTACAGTGGAGGTATTCATACACGACACACTATAGCGGCCCAGGTGGATGGGTTGCTGAACCCGTGGGCGCCCCTCCCGGTCCTTCGAACGTGGCCCAAGACACTTACAGGCGCCCCGAACGCAGAATGGCGTAAATGAGCCACGCCCCGAAGAAGAGCGAGCCCGCGAACCCAGGCAGCCCCCACGCGGAGAGCCCGGCCAGATGAGGGCCACCCTCCACCAAGATACCCACCGCCGTGCCGGTCCCCCCGAGCGCGATGCTGACCAGGGCCACAACCAAGCGATTGGTCAGCATGTCCAGCCGGTGGATGACATCTTCAAGGCCGGTGTGCCGGTACTTGATCTCCAGAGCGCCCGAACGGAGCTCCTCCAACAGATCATGGAGCTGCAACGGGTACTCGCTCATTATCTGAGCGTACTCGGCTGCGTAGCGTTGCAGCCGGACAGGTACCTTCCTTGGATCGGTCAGGTTACGTTTCAGCTCCCGCGAATAGCGCGAGGCTGTCTCGAACAGGTTGAGGTCCGGATATAGCTGGCTGATCACGCCCTCCAAGGTGAGCACTGCCTTGTCGAGGATCAGGAACCTGGTGGGTAGACGGAGCTGCAGTGAATACACGACCTCAAACACCTGTCGGAACAGGGATCGCATGTCAATATTCCTGAGCGAGGCGCCGAAGTAACGGGCGAATGCTTCCTCGATGGCCTGGGAGACCAGTTCGTCGGCCGCGGGGCTCCATTGCACACCCAACCGCTTCAGAGACCTCTTGATCCCGGCGATGTCCGACCGCATCACGTACAGGACCAGTCGGGTTCCCTCCTCAAGGTCATCGGCCCGCAGGGAGCCGGCCATGCCAAAATCGAGCAGACCGATCTTGCCCCGTCCCAGGTACACGATATTGGCAGGGTGAGGATCCGCATGAAAGAAGCCGTCACGCAGGATCTGTTTGAACCAGCAGGACGACATGGTCTCTGCCAGAGTCCTGCGTTCATCCAAGGGGAGGGCGGCAACCTCCGAGGTGTTCAGAGTCGGTCCCTCCAGGCGCTCGATGGTGAGCACCCGGGTCGTGCAGTAGCGCGGGTACACAACGGGTATGAGCACAGACTCATCGTCCTCGAAGTGGTCGGAGAACCGCATGGCATTGCGGGCCTCAAGCACATAGTCCAGCTCCCGGTCGATCGAGCGGGAGAACTCTCTCACCAGATCCACGGTGGAGACCGAGGGTACGATCCGTCCTTCGATGAGTTCCGCGAACTGCATCAGAAGCTCGACATCCTTCTTGACCTGCTTGGGGGCCTCCGGCCGCTGGACCTTGACCACCACCTTGCGTCCCCCAGGTAGTACGGCTCCGTGCACCTGTCCGATGGATGCGGACGCAAGAGGGTCGGGGTCGAAGCTTTCGAACGCCCGCTCCAGACTCAGTCCTATCTCGGCTTCCACCACCGGCCTGATCACGGCGAAGTCCAACGGAGCGACCCTGTCTTGGAGCTTCACCAGCTCCTGCACGATATCGGGAGGGATTATGTCGGGACGAGTACTGAGCAGTTGGCCGAATTTGACGAACGTAGGCCCCAGCTCGTCCAGCATCTCGCGGATGTGCTCACCGCGTTGGGCAGAAGGATGGTGACGCCCGCGCCTCCTGCGCGGCAAGAGGCCCACCAGATGGTGCCGCTCGAACAGGTAGCCGAAGCCATGGCGGACGGCGACTGCAGAGATCTCCCGGATACGCTCCAGGTTGCGCATCCGCGTGATCAAGCCAGGGTGTCTCATTTGGACGACCGGCAAGACCCCTCCCGTCCGGCAGCTCCGTTCGGTGGCCGGAGATCCGCCGCAGCACGCCTCATCGGCACCTGCCGCCCCTTCGTTCTAGGCCTCCGCCTCCGGCCCGCTGCTTCTGTCGGCGGCCTTCTCCAGCAACTGCACGCGCAACTCCAGTTGCCGCAGACGGAAATCAAGATCCTCCAGTTCACGTTTCGTGGAGAGCCCCATATCGCGGTAGGCCCCCTGCAGGGATGAGTCCGCTTTCTTGAGAACGGTGCGGGCCTCTTCGCGGCTGCGGGTCATGAGGCGGTCGACCACCTCGCGCCCCTCTTCGGTATTGAGCTGACCGCGGCGCACCAGGTCATCCACTAAATCCTGGAGACGATCCTTGGTGAGCGCAGCCGCTCCCAGACCCGCCAGAAAAGTCCGCTCGATTAGGTCCTTGATAGCCTGGCCGGTGATCCCGCCACTCTCGGATCCGGTCTTCTGATCTGAGTCTTCAGTCATAGCGTCCTCCTCTTATCGAGACGTACGCTTGGAGCCCGAGGCAGATGACCCTTTCTTCGAACTACTTCCTTTTGGACGCTTAGTCGAAACCCCGCTCCCCGATCGCTTGCCGGCAGAGGACTTGCTGCTCTGTTTGCCCGACGACGTCGCTTTTGGGGTCGCAGCCTTGGCCGATGAGGCAGAGGACGGATCCGAAGCAGACAGGCCTATGTCGTCAACGGTCACGCCACCGGCCGCCGCCGCCAGTACCCGCTTACGGTAGCGCGGCTCCCGCTCCTTCCACAAGACGGCAATGGGTGTCGCGACGAAGAAGGACGAGTATGTGCCGGTGATGACCCCGATCGTGAGAGCGAAGGCAAAATCCTTCAGTGTGGGTCCGCCGAAGATCAGAATGGCCAACAGAGGCAGCACGACGCAGATGGTCGTGTTAATGGAGCGGACCATGGTCTGCGCGATAGACAGGTCGGCCATTTCGGAGTACGTCTCCTTCTTCATGAAGGTGGCATTCTCCCGCATCCGATCGAATATCACGATGGTGTCGTGGACCGAATAGCCCAGGATAGTGAGGATGGCCGCGACCGTAGCCGCCGTCACCAACCGGTTGCTGGCGGCGTAGATGCCCAGAGTAAGACCGACATCGTGCACCAAGGCGACGATGGCCGGAATGGCGAACTTGAACTCGAAACGGAGCGTCAGGTACGCGATGATGGCCACCACAGCGATGGCTATGGCTATGAAGGCTCGGTTGGTGGTCTCCTTACTGAAGCTCCCTCCCACCTCTTCAACGCCGATCGATCCTTCGGCCACGCCATAGCGGTTGTTCAGTTCCGCCCTGACCTGGTCCTGTTGCTCCTGCGTCATCTCTTCGGCAGTGATCATGAACGCGTTGGTCCCACTCGATCCGCTGACCGACTGCACCACCGGTTCCTGGACACCCAGATCATCGACCAACGATCGCACGTCGTCGACACTCGCCTCCTGCTCCAGTCCGACCTGCATCCGCACCCCACCCACGAAATCGATACCCAGATCCAGCCTCACGGTGAAGATCGCGATGATGGCGAAAAGGGTCACCAAACTGAGGGAGATGACGAACCACCACTTGTACCGCATGAAGGGGACGACTCTCATGACTGCCCTCCCCCATTTATCCGTAGCGTCCTAGCCCCCCGGACGTGTAGCCCGAGGAGCCTGTGATTGCGGAACGGCTTCCAGCCGCTGAGCAGGAAGAGCATAGTCCGGGTTATGAGTACCGCCGTCAAGAAGGACAGAGCCACCCCTATACCCAGAGTGAGGGCGAAGCCTTTGATGGCACCCGTCGCCGCCCAGAACAGTATGACGGCGGTGATGATGGTCGTCATGTTGCAGTCGAACACTGCTCTGAAGGCCTTGCTGAAGCCCACGCTGTACGCCGTGCCGATGGTCTTACCGGCCGCCACCTCGTCACGCATACGGGCAAAGATCAGCACGTTGGCATCGACCGCCATGCCAAAGGTCAGGATGATGCCCGCGATTCCCGGAAGAGTCATGGTCACCCCGATACCGTTGAGGATCCCCATGAACAGCACGGCATAGATGATGAGGGCGATATCGGCCACCAAACCGAGCAGCCGGTAGTAGGCGATCATGAAGACCATGATCAGTAGGAGACCGATCCCACCGGCCAGAAGCGCCTGGTTCAAGGCGGACTTGCCCAGAGTGGCGCCGACGGTGTTCTCGCTGACCGGCTTCAGCTCGACCGGCAGCGCGCCCGTCTGCAACACCAGGGCGAGGTTCTTGGTCTCGGTGGTGGTGAAGTCGCCCGTGATCTCGGCGTTACCACCGTCGATCTGCTCGAGCACCCGCGGGGCGGACTCCACGTAGTTGTCGAGGACTATGGCGAGCAGCTGGTTCTGTCCCGTTATCTGAGAGGTCTCCGCCATCCGCTTGGTCACTGCCGAGAAGAGTTCGGCCCCGTCATCATCGAACTGCATATCGACTTTGGGGTTGTTGAACTGATCGAAGGAACTTTGCGCTCCTTTCAGCATCGATCCATCCAGTGCGGGCGAGGTGCTGACGAGAAACCACTGGTCGCTGCTGTTGCCGACTTCCTGAGCCCACTCGATTATCTTCGTACCCTCGGGGAGATCCTCGGTGGACTCCACTCCCGCGGCCGCCAGAGCATCCGCCAGGCTCGAGTACGGATCCCCGAAGTCCTTCACATCATAGAACTCGAGGACGGCGGTCTTACCGATTATCTCGAGCGCTTCCTCCGGATTATCGATGCCCGGCAGCTGGACGCTGATCTTGGTGTCGCCCTGACGCTGGATCTCCGGCTCGGCAACGCCCAGTTTGTTGACCCTGTTCTGAATGATCTCCACCGCCTGGGTCATCTGGTCGTTCGTGGCGTCCTCCGCCTCCAAAATGACCGCCAAGCCACCCTGGAGATCGAGGCCGAGGTTGGTCTTAGACAGTGGGAAGGCAAAATAGGCAGCCACGCCCAACAAGATGGCCACCAACACCAGTATCCCTGCGTCACGCTGTACTCTGGACAAGGGCGCACCTTCCTACGGAACAATTCTGTAACGAGTATCCTGCAACGATTATCCCGGCCACGGAGCGACGACACCTCGGGCCGCAAGGCACGAGGATAGGTCACCACGGGGGCAGTGTCAACGAATCCGACCCGACGAACCCACCAGGCTTGCACACTCCGTCCGGATCGTCCCGGCCGGACTATATCGGACCGGGCTAAGAGTCGCTCTTCTCAGAATCCTCTTCGGCGTCGGCCACGTCGGTCGCTTCCTCGTCGAAATCCTCAGCGACTTGCCCTTCGATCTCTTCGGGCGTAGCGTCTTCGATCTCTTCGTAGACCTGCTCCTCGATCTCGGCCCGCCCACGCTTGCCGCGCGCCCCGCCGGTCGCCTCAGGAGCGACCGCACGAGCCTGGGCGTTGTCGCGGATGATCTCGGCCACGGCGCGCCGCGCGATCTTCATGTTGACGCCCTTGGCGACCTCGATGACCACGAAATTCTCCTCAACCCGCTTCACCTTGCCGTAGATTCCAGACGCCGTCACCACACTATCGCCTTTCTTGAGCGAAGCGAGCAACGCTGCATGCGCCCTGCGCTGTCTCTGCTGCGGGCGTATCGCCATGAAATAGAAGATGGCGATGAACGCGACCACGTAGATGATCAACATCCAGGATGAACTACCCAACCGAGCCTCCTTGTCGAGTGCCGCTTGTCTGCCGACGCGCGGATGCGGAGTCTTTTACACGCGAGGAGCTATGTTATCACGGAGAGCGCCTCAGCCCGCGAAATGCAGCGAAGGCGCCCGCGAGTATGGCTTCTCGAGCATCCCGCACCAGCCCGCTCAGAAACGTCAGATTGTGCTCGGTCAGCAGCATCAGCCCCAGGATCTCCTTCTGAATCACGTAGTGCCGGATGGCACCTCTGGTGAAGCCGCGGCAGGCGGTGCAGGGACAACCCTCCTCGAGGGGTCTGTCCGACAGCGCATGCTCGGCGTTGCGCAGGTTCAGCCTGCCCTCTTTCGTGAAGGCCGTACCCATGCGTGCCGTACGAGTTGGCAGAACACAATCGAATATGTCCACACCGCGGGCGATGACCTCGACGAGGCCCTCCGGGTCGCCGATCCCCATGAAGTACCGGATCCTATCGTCGGGTAGGAGGGCAGTCGTCGACTCGGTGGTGTCGAGCATGGCCTGCCGATCCTCCCCCACGGTGAGACCCCCAACGGCGTATCCAGGGAAACCGATGTCCATGAGCCCGGCTACGCTCTCGCTCCTCAGCCGCTCCACCACGCCGCCCTGGATTATCCCAAGCAGCATCTGAGGCCCGTCTGTGCCGAGCCCCTGCCTATTCTGGTGCGCTGTCTTACAGCGCGCGGCCCAGAGTGTGGTCCGCCTCACCGCCTCGGTCACCTCGGCCTCGGTCGCGTCACCCGGCGGACACTGGTCGAAACACATCACCAGATCGGCTCCGAGCGCGGCCTGCTCGGCCATCGCCCGTTCGGGGGTGAAGACATGTCTGGAGCCATCATAGATGGACCGGAAGTCAACTCCATCATCGTCGATGCCCGCCGTATCCCGAAGACTGAATACCTGATATCCACCGCTGTCCGTCAAGATGGGCCCGTCCCAGTTCATGAAGCGGTGGAGTCCGCCGAGCTGCCGCACCACTTCGCTGCCGGGTCTGAGGGCCAGGTGATACGTGTTGGCCAGGATGATCTGGGCGCGGGTGGCCCTCAGCTGCTCAGGTAAGATGGCCTTGACCGTCCCTTTGGTCCCTACAGGCATGAAACACGGGGTCTGCACCGTTCCCCGGGGCGTCTCAAGAAGGCCTGCCCGCGCTCTCCCGTCTTGTGCCTGCACGGTGAACGGGAAATCCGGTATCCCGTCAACAGTCCGCATCGCCTCCCCTTATCTAGGCTCGATTAGTCAGCTCTCCTCGGGAACGGTCCCACGAACAGCCGCGCCATCGGGCGCCGGCCCGGTCGCAGCAGACTGGTCCGGCCTCTCGATCAGCATGGCATCTCCGAAGCTGAAGAACCGGTACCGGAGTCGTATCGCCTCCTGGTACGCACAGCGTAGCCGTTTCGCGCCGGCAAAAGCAGTGGTCAACACGAGTACGGTACTCCGAGGAAGGTGGAAGTTGGTGAGAAGCGCGTCGACGGCCTGGAAGTGATGGCCCGAAGTGATGTAGATGTCGGTGGATCCGCCGACCGTGCTCTGGGTGGCACTCCCTTCGAGAGCACCCGTCCTCGCCAGTGTCTCCAGGACCCGGGCGACCGTCGTCCCCACGGCCACCAGCCTCCGGCCCGCGCGCTTGGTCTCCACGATCCTGGCCAGAGCTCCGGCCTGCACGCTGTACGTCTCGCGGTGAATCCGGTGGTCTTCCACCACTTCCTCACGGATGGGGAGAAAGGTATCCAGTCCGACGTGAAGCGTCACCCGGACAGAGTCGACTCCCTCTTCCTGGAGACGCTCCAAGAGCGGAAGAGTGAAATGAAGCCCCGCCGTCGGGGCGGCCGCCGACCCGGGTACCGCCGCATAGACCGTCTGGTAGCTGTCCGGCCGGTCCGGATATGTCCTTATGTAGGGAGGCAAAGGCATCTTGCCGTGCGCCTCCATGATGGTGACCAAGGACCGGCCCGGAGGCCCCACCACCATCCAGCGGCCTTCCCCCAGGCTCGATCGCAGTGTGATCTCCTCCCCACCATCGAGAATCAGCTGTTGTTCTGGACGTAGCCGGTGCGAGGGCCGGGCCAAAGCCTCCCAGACTTCCGCAGGGGACCTTCCTGCCTGGAGCGCGGTATCGCCACCCACCTCCAGAGGCCTCAGGAAGAGGACCTCGACCTCCCCCCCGGTGGTCTTGTGCGCGTGCAGCCGTGCAGGCAGGACCCTGGAGTCGTTGAAGACCAGCATGTCCCCGGGTAGGAGAATATCCGGCAGCTCGGAGAAGACCCGGTGGTCCAGGCGGCCACTCGGCTGCAGATGCAGCAGGCGGCACGAGTCGCGCGGCTCGGCCGGGTGCTGTGCGATCAGCTCCTCGGGGAAGTCGAAATCAAGCTCTTCCAGGCGCACGGTGGTCAGTATGCTCGATCAGCGTGGATACGCACCGCGTCCGTGACCCTTGCACCTGGGATCATCGGCGGGAGAACAGATAGAGGATGAGGGAACCCACCACACTCACCACGACCATGAGGCCGATAGGGATGTAAACGGTGACGTTCTTGCCCCGATACACGAAATCCCCCGGTAGACGCGTCCAGCCCAGTTTCGCCGCCAGGTAGAGAAGGCCGCCAAGCACCAGTAACCCCACTCCGATTCCGAGAACAAGCTTAGCCACACCCTCAAGACCCACGGTACCGCTCCCACTCGGATACCAGGCAACCACAATACTTCTGCCGGTACAGGCCCCACTCCCTGCTCAGACGCCGGGACTCGGGGTAGAGCGGACGCAGATCTTCGTAGACGAACTCCACCCCATGCCGCTCCGCCGCCAGGGCCCCCTGGGCCTGAATGGCCTCGTGGTCCTGCCAAGGGCTGATGGAGAGAGTGGTGGAGAAGGCATCGCACCCTTGGGAGACGGCTTCCTGAGCGGTCCGCTCCAGGCGGTGTCCGATGCATCTGCTGCAGCGAGATTCCTCAGTTCCCGTGACCAGCGCGAACCAGCCGGCGGGGTCGTAGCTCTCGTCCACGACAGACTTGACGTCCGTGATCTCGCACACTTCCTCGGTCCCGGTGAGCCTCCGCCGGTACTCCAGCAGCGGGTGGACGTTCGGGTTGAACCAGAAGCCCACGACCTCCACTTCCTTCTCCTGCCAATGCGGGATGGTCGCACCGGCACAAGGTCCGCAGCATATGTGGAGGAGTAGCTTCATCCCGGTCTCGTCTTCTCCCAGCCTCTCAGTTGAACAACGTGTCCGGCGGTGCCGGCTGGACCCCGACCGGCGCCTGGACACCGCAGTGCTCGTATCCCAGCCGCGTGAGCACCCGGCCTCTGGGCGTCCGCATCAGAAACCCACGTTGCAGTAAGAACGGCTCGTATACATCCTCGATGGTATCGGCCTCCTCACCGATGGCCACGGCCAAGGTCGACAGGCCCACAGGCCCGCCGTCGAACTTGTGCAAGATGAGATTCAGGATCTCGCGGTCCACCCGGTCCAGTCCTTCGTCGTCCACCTCGAAGAGCCGGAGAGCCTCCAAGGCTATCGTCCCCGTGATCCGCCCCTCGTGACGCACCTGGGCGTAGTCGCGCACTCTCTTGAGCAGGCGGTTGGCGATTCGCGGAGTGCCCCGGGAACGGAGGGCCAGGGCCTGTGCGCCCTCTTCGTCGATGACGACGGCCAGGATCTCAGCCGAGCGCACCACGATCCGGCCCAGATCCTCCATCGAGTAGTAGTCGAGCCGGTGGGAGAAGCCGAAGCGGTCCCGCAGCGGGGTGGTGATCAGCCCGCTCCGCGTTGTTGCTCCTATCAGAGTGAAGTGCGGCAACTCCAGACGGATGGTGCGGGCGCTGGGACCCTGTCCGATGACGATGTCGATCTCAAAATCTTCCATCGCCGGATACAGGATCTCTTCGATGGAGCGGTTGAGCCGGTGGATCTCGTCTATGAAGAGGACGTCCCCCTGCTGCAGATGGGTGAGGATGGCGGCCATGTCGCCCTTGCGCTCCAGCGCCGGCCCCGACGTGGTGACGATGTTCACGCCCATCTCCTGAGCGATGATGTTCGCAAGAGTGGTCTTCCCCAAGCCAGGCGGACCGGCCAACAGCACATGGTCGAGAGGCTCTCCCCGCGATATGGCCGCCTCGATGAAAATCTCCAGCTGTTCGCGCAACACCGGCTGTCCGACGAACGCGGTCAGAGAGCGAGGACGTAGAGTGCGCTCCAGTTCCTGCTCGAGAGGAATCTCTTCTGGATCGGCCAAACGTTCTTCGTCGTCCACTCTGTCCATCTCCTACATGAACCGCCGGGCGCTCAAGCGCGCCGCGCCAACGCGTCTCGGATCAGGTCTTCCACCGGCCGCTCCGGGTCCAACGACGCCAGCAGCTTCTCCGCCTCCGCTGTGCTGTAGCCCAACTCGACCAGGGCAGCCCGGGCCAAAGACAACGTCCCATCCTCGCCCGCCGCGCCTCTCGTCGCCGGAATAACCTCGCCGAGACCGAGTTCCCCCACCTTCTCCCGTAGCTCCAGGATCAGTCTCTCGGCGGTCTTCTTGCCTATACCCGGTACCGAGGAGAAAAGAGCCACGTCGCCCACGGCCAGCGCCCTCTTCAGATCCGCCGGCCTGCGGCACGACAACGCGGCCAGGGCCAGCCTGGGTCCGATCTTGCTGACCCTCAAGAACAGGCGAAACAGCTCCCGTTCCTCTTCAGTGGAGAAGCCGAAAAGCTGCAGCACGTCTTCGCGCACGTGCAGGTGCACGAAGACGCAGACGGGCTGGCCGACGGCCGGCATGTCTCCAAGGGTGACGGCCGACACCTCCAGCAGGAACCCGACGCCCCCCACATCGATGACCACGCCTTCAGCCGTCTTGGCCGCTACATGACCTGTAAGGCGCTCTATCATCTGTCTCTCCGTAAGGCCCGGGTCTTCGCCTCACTGCGGGCGATCCGTTCCCGTACACCCGCGGTGTTCGCGTGGCAGATGGCGACGCCCAGAGCGTCCGCTGCGTGGTCGGGACGAGGTGTTTCGGATAGACCGAGCAATACCCTCACCATCTCCATGACCTGGTTCTTGTCGGCCTTGCCATACCCAACCACTGCCCGCTTGATCTGCTGCGGCGTGTATTCAAACACATCGCAACCGATCTGCGCACATGCCAACAACGTCACACCTCGCGCGTGCCCCACCGCGAGAGCGGTCCTCACGTTCACATTGAAGAACAGGGACTCGATCGCCGTTGCCGTCGGCCGGTACTTGGCCAGGATCTCACCCACTTCGGAGTGTATGTGCTCCAGCCGCTGTTCGAGAGGCAGATCGGGGGGTGTCTCCACCACTCCATATTCCACAGCCTGAAGCCGGTTGCCCGACACGGAGATCACCCCAAAGCCGGTAGAGGCCGTCCCCGGGTCGAATCCGAGTATCACCCGGTCAGCCACCTCCGTCACGTGATGGAGGCCACCGTCAGCCTGCGATGGCTTCCATGACATCATCAGAGATGTCGAAGTTCGCATAAACCTCTTGGACGTCGTCATTCTCCTCCAGCGCGTCCAGAAGCCGCAGGGTCTTCTTGGCATCACCCTCATCGAGCGCGACCGTGTTCTTGGGGATCATGGTGAGTTCCGCGGAACTGTACTTGATGCCCGCCTCTTCGAGACTCTTCCGGACCTGCATGAAGTCGGCTACATCGCATCGGATCTCGAAGGTATCGCCCTCAGAGAGTACGTCCTCCGCCCCTGCATCGATGGCCGCCATCATCACCTCGTCCTCGTCCGCATCCGCTGCGTCGACGAAGATGACCCCCTTGCGCTCGAACATCCAGCTGACCGATCCGTCCGTGCCCAGCTTGCCGCCCACGCGGTCGAAGATGTAGCGGACATCGGCCGCGGTACGGTTCTTGTTATCGGTGAGGGCCGTCACATAGACCGCCACTCCATTCGGACCATAACCTTCGTAGGTCAGATGATAGAAGGTCTCCGCATCCGAGCCCTCGCCGGTGCCCTTCTTGATGGCTCGATCGATGTTGTCATGAGGCATGTTGGCGTCCTTGGCCTTCACGATGGCCTGAGCCAAGGCGGCGTTGTGGTCAGGATCTCCCCCGCCTTCGCGAGCGGCGACGGTGATGGCGCGGGCAAGCTTTCCAAAGAGATTGCCCCGCTTGGCGTCGACCAACGCCTTCTTATGCTTGATACCCGCCCACTTTGAATGCCCCGACATCTCTGAACCTCCGCTCGAGCACCGGCCCGGTCTTTGTCTTCCTCGCGCGACTCAGAGTTTAGCCGAGCCCCCGGATGCCTTCAACGCGCCGCCCGGACCCTCGTTGTCAACGCAACCACCCGGACTCAGCCGCTTTGTCACGTACCGCTCTCACCCGCGAGTCGTACAGATCGCGCTCCCGGCTGTAGATGGCGGCCGCCAAGGCGCTCACGAGGCTGATAGGGCCCACCAACGAATGGGCGAAAAAGGTGGAATCGATATCCGCGTATAGGGTGATGCCGCCCCTACCCGCCAGTTCTGAGAGCGAGTTGTCGGTGACGACGATGACCTCCGCTCCCTGCTCGGCCGCCTTCTCCGCAAAGGAGACGGTGACGGAATGAGCCCGGCGAAAACCGATAGCCAGGAGTACGCCTCCGGCACCAAGACGGGTGAGCCGGGCAACGTTGGACTCATTGCTGTCGGTGACGGCAAGACACGGTATACCCAGCAGTTCCAGGACATATGATGCGTGTAACGCCACTATGGAGGCCTCGTGCAGACCGACCGCCAGCACCTGCGAAGCCGCAGCCAGAGAGGTCACCGCTCGGTTGAACCGCTCCAGCGTGTTCTTGCTGATGGTCTCCTCCAAGCTCAGACTGTCGGTCCGGAGCGACCGGGTCAGCACATCTTCCTCTATGGAAAACCCAAGCTGGTCCTCGTGGACCACGGGCCGGGCCGTCGCGCCCAGCCGATATTCGTCCCTAGCAGCCTTCTGCAACTCCGGATAGCCGGCGAAGCCCAGAGACTGAGCGAAGCGCACCACCGTGGAACTGGAGGTGTTGCCCTTCTGACCCAGCTCTTCCGCGCTGAGGTACCCCACCTCTTCCAGATGGTCGATGATGTACCGGGCGATTGCCTTCTGGGATCGAGAGAACCCATCGAAGCCCTCGCGCAGCAGATCACTCACTCGCCGTGGCCTGGCGTCGTCCAACTCTCCTCCGGCAACTGTGCAGGTTGCATCTCCTAAATAATACAACAATCATTGCACTCATCCTGCCGTCCTCATCGACCGCGTTGCAGTCTCGCTTGAGTTTTTGAGGAGAGGACCCTCTCACATAAGACGTCCGGCGGCTCCGAAGAGCCGCCGGACGGCAATCACATGGTTTGGTTCACAAGGGTGGACCGGCTCAGTCCTCCACCTTCTCGAACTCCTCCACACCCACACCGCAGTCCGGGCAGACCCAGTCGTCGGGCAGGTCTTCGAAGGCAGTCCCGGGTGGGATATCCTGAGTCGGATCGCCCACGGCGGGGTCGTAGACGTAGTCGCACACGAGGCACACCCATTTCTCCATGTTAAGACTCTCCTGCTTTACGGGCTTTGGCGTCCGCGATGATCTTCTCCGTCAGATGCGACGGCACTTCCTCGTAATGGTCGAACTCCAAGGTGAACGAACCACGTCCTGCCGTCATGGACCGCAGTTGGGGCGCGTAGGTGAGCATCTCGGCCAGAGGCACCTGGGCTCTTATGACATGCATCTCCCCCATGCTTTCGCTGCCCTGCGGGCGGCCCCGTCTGCTGGACAGATCGCCCATAATGTCGCCCATGTTCTCCTCTGGAGCGATGACCTCGACGTTCATCACCGGCTCCAGCAGAACCGGAACGGCCTCGGTCATCGCTTTGTTCCATGCCAGCGACCCCGCCAGCTTGAAGGCCAGCTCGGATGAGTCGACCGTGTGGTAGGAACCGTCGTAGAGCTTGACCTTGATGTCCACCACCGGATATCCGGCCACCACCCCGTGCTCCATGGCCTCCACGATGCCCTTCTCTACGGCCGGTATGAAGTTGCGCGGGATGGAGCCCCCGAAGATGGCGTCCTCGAACTCGTAGCCCTCACCCCGGGGCTTCGGCTCCACCTCGATCCAACAATCGCCGAACTGACCGCGTCCGCCGGTCTGCTTCTTGTGGCGACCCTGAGCGTTGGCCTTCTTGCGGATGGTCTCGCGGTACGGAACCTGCGGGGGATGCAGATCCACCTCCACTCCGAAGCGACGCTTCAGCTTGTCGAGGATGACCTCCACGTGCACCTGGCTGGTGCCCGAGATCAGCATCTCTTTGGTCTGCGGATCGAAGCGCAGTTCCATAGCCGGATCTTCCTCGGCGAGCCGTTTGAGCCCGTTGCTCACCTTCTCCTCGTCGCCCCGGGTCTTCGGAGTGATGGCGAAGGAGATGGCCGCAGGTGGAAACTCGAACCGAGGGAGACGTACCGGATGGGAAGGGTCGGACAGGGTATCGCCCGTGCCCGCGTCCTTCAACTTGGCCAAGGCCACGATGTCTCCGGCACCCGCCTCGTCTATGCCCTTGGTATCCTTGCCCTGCATCAGAAGTATGTTGCCCGTCCGCTCCTTCTCCCCCGTGCGGATGTTGAGAAGCTGCGTATCGGTGGCGATCCTGCCGGAGAAGATACGGGCCAGGTTGACCCGGCCCGAGAACTGGTCGTAGATGGTCTTGAACACGAAGAGGGTGGCGGGCGCGTCGGCGTCCGTGGCCAGCTTCACTTCTTCGGTCCCGCTGGTCCCCTCGAGGGCGGTCCGCTCGCCCCGGTCGAGGGGCGAGGGGCTCGTCAAGAGCAGGTCGAGCAACCGGTCTGTGCCGATGTTCTTCGTGGCGCAGACGGGGATCACCGGCGTGACCTCTCCCGCCGCCAGAGCGGCCTTCAGCGCCGCGGTGATCTCATCCTCGCTGAGTTCCTCTCCCTCCAGGTACCTCTCGAGAAGGGCATCATCAGATTCGGCCACCCGATCGACCAGAGCCTCACGGGCCGCGCTCACCGCATCGGCCATGTCGTCCGGAATGGGGGCCTCCGTCCCTTTGTCGGCCCCGCCCGAGTACGTATACGCTTTCATGCCGACCAGGTCCACTATGCCCTTGAATTCGGCTTCTTCGCCCACCGGTAGGGCTACGGCCACCGCTTCGTCTCCGAAACGTTCCTTGAGAGCGTCGAGCGCCTCTCCGAAGTAGGCGCGCTCCCGATCCATCATGTCGACGGCCGCTACCCGGGAGACACCCAACTCCCGAGCTCGTTTCCACAGCCTTTCAGTCTGGACTTCGACCTTAGCGACGGCATTGACGACTACCAACACGCTCTCCACCACCGGGAGCGTTCCCAGCGCCTCCGTGATGAACGACGCTTCCCCCGGAGTGTCCACCAGGTTGATCTTGTGGCCTGCCCAATCCAGGTGCGCGAGACCCGCGGAGATGGTCATCTGGCGCTTGATCTCGTCTTCCTCATGATCCATGGTGGTGGTGCCATCCATGACCGAGCCAAGACGGTTCTTCGCACCCGCGGTGAAGAGCAACGCCTCCACCACCGACGTCTTCCCTGCTCCACGGTGGCCCACCACCGCAACGTTTCTGATCTTGGCCGGGTCAACCAACGCCATAGCTCCTCCTCACCTCAGCCTTGCTCCGTCGCGGCCCTGCTGCCGGGGCCGCACGGCTCTACCAATAAGAAACGCTGCCCGGCAGGCAGCGTCCTTCAATACCGAACACCCTTGTCAACACGCTCAATGCCGGACTTTTCACAATCCCTCTTGAGACCCATAGACCGCAGACTCCCCAAGAAGACTCAGCTACCCAGCTTGAGCTGGTAGCGCCGGTCTTTCCTCACCCAACTCACCGCCCCGATGCAGGCCGGCAAGATCTCCAGTGCCCCATCCCTGGCCTCGACCCGGATGATCTCCTGGTCGCGATAGTAAACCTTAGCGTCGCCGGCTACGGTCTGGACGGTGGTGGTGCGCAGGTTCTCATCAGTGGCCTGGATAGGCGAGGTCAGACTGACCAGCACCTCTCCCTCTTGTACGACGATCTGCACTATTCCTCAACCTCGAGGACCTGACGACCCTTATACATGCCGCAATTGGGGCACACCCGATGCGGGATCTTGGGACTGTGGCAATACGGGCATTCCACCACGCTGGGTGCACTCCCTGCGTGGGTGGAGCGGCGCGCATCTCTCCGTGCCCGCGAAGTCTTTCTTTTGGGAACCGCCATTATCTGCCTCTCTATCAAGCGATGGGGGAAATCGAGAGTTTTTACCCCATCGGCCGGCATATTTCAAGTTCCGGCATCGTAAGTGGGGCCTGCGCCATCCACCGTACACCAATAATCGTCCACCGGCTACCTGGAGTCGTCGTCGACCCCTTCGGATCCCCCACCCGGCTGTTCAGACTCGTCGGTCAGGCGCAGATCCTTGAGAATCCCCCATCGTTCATCCGATCCCGCAGGCAGGCATCCACACGGGCCCTCATTCAGATCCTTGCCACACTGCGGGCACAATCCCAGGCAGTCCGCTGAGCAGACTATCTGTGACGGCAGCGACAGCACCACCGCCTCCCTGGCTATGCCGGCCACATCGACCACCAGGCCTTCTATGAAGGCACTGAGCTCGGACTCCTCCCAGCCATCCTTGGCCGTGGGAGCGAACTCCTGCTGTTCGGCGTGCAAATCGAGGACCGTCTCCTTGAGACAGCGCGCGCAGGGTCCGTATACTCTCGCGTGAGCCCCCGCCTTGACCAGGAAACCACCGGCTACGCGTTCTACCTTGACCGTTACCCCCTCAGGCAGCAGCACCTCGTAGCGCACCCCGCCCAGAACGATGGGAACAAGGTCGATTGCATACGAACGCTCGTAGCGCTCCCCGGTGCGCAAGGCAAGATGGGCAAGGTCCAGAAACACGGTTGCCGGAGACTAGAAGACTTAAACTACTGAGCCGGAGATTTCAGGACTCTTCGCCCGGCTTGCCGGACTGCAGGCGTTCGCGGCCCCGTTGAACGGCCGCCAGGAACTTGTCCAAATTGGTCTCCAGAGTCTTCAGGATCTCATCGGCATAGTCTTCAGCCCCGAGCCTGATCTCCCGCTCGCGCGCCTCGGCCTCCCGGACGATCTCCTCCGCCTGCCGCTGAGCGCGCTTCACGACCTCCTGCTCGCTGGCCAGCCGCTGCGCCTCCTCGCGGCCTTCGGAAAGGACGCGGTCGGCCTCTTCTTTGGCCTCCTGAAGCATCTCCTGCCGTTCTTTGACGATCCAGCGAGCCTGCTTGATCTCCTCCGGGATCGTGGCCCTCATCTGATCGAGCAGGTCGTAAATCTCGTCCCGATCGATCATCACTTTGTCGGTCATGGGGAAGGTGCTTGCGCCGTGCACAAGGTCATCAAGCTTGTCGATCAGAACGAGAACATCCATCGTCAGTCCTCCGCGGATCCGTACATTTCGGCAAAACGACGTGCGACCACTTCAGGCACAAGGTCACTCACACAGCCGCCGAACTTGGCTATCTCCTTCACGCCGCTCGAACTCAAGAACGAGTATTCGGGCGACGCCATAAGGTACATCGTCTCCAGGTTAGGGTCCAACTTTCGGTTGAGTTGCGCCATCTGGAACTCGTACTCGAAGTCTGTCAGGGCTCGAAGACCTTTGACAAGGACGCTCGCCCCCACCTGGCGCGCCAACTCCACCACCAGCGCGCGCATGATGGTGACCCTAACATTCGGCAGGTGCTCAGTCGACTCCTCCAAGAACGAAACGCGCTCGTCGACCCCGAACAACACCGTCTTGCGGAACGAGTCGTCGACGACCGCCACCACCACCTCGTCGAATATCGAACTGCACCGAGTTATCACATCGACGTGACCGACCGTGACCGGGTCGTAGGTGCCTGGGCAGAGCGCGATCTTCAACGGTCACCCCTCCTCATCCTGACCATGACCACCCTGGTGTCTCCGTATATCCTGTCGAACACCGGCTCCCCACCGAAGCCGACCCGCGCAGCCCGGTCCCCTTCGATCACTGTCAACCCTTCGACCGACAGCAATGAAGACAGCAACGGCGTTACCACTGCTTCCGCTTCCGCCAGCATTCTATAGGGAGGGTCTATAAAGAGCAAATCAAAGCCCGATCCGGCTGAGATCAGATTTGTCAAAGCCTGCTGGTACCCCGTGTTGATGACCCGGCTCTCTGCGATGAACCCGAGCGAAGCCACGTTCTCGCTCAGAATCTTCGCGACCACCGGGTCCTCCTCCACGAAGACACACTCCCGCGCGCCTCGAGAGAGGGCCTCCAGTCCCATGGCTCCCGTGCCGGCGAACAGGTCCAACGCCCGCAGACCGGTCACCGAGCCCAGGGCGTTGAAAACAGCTTCCCGCACTTTTTCGGCCGTGGGTCGGGTACCGCGGCCCTTCGGCACCCTGATCAACCGTCCTCTCCTGCTGCCTGCTACGATGCGGATCCTGCCCGGCGTTCTCGCGCTCATACCCGCTCCATCAACTCCATCTTCCGTCCGAAGCGCGCCTCAGCCGCTTCCGTGAGCAAACGCATAGTGGCGGCAGCCTGCCCACTGTCCGCCAGTGCCAGCAGCTCCGTCGCCTCCGCTCGAGCCTCTTCCAGAAGCCCACGGTCCCGGATGAGAGAGGCCACCTCCAGATCGCCCATGCCCGACTGCCGCTCACCGAAGAGCTGCCCCTCGCCCCTGCCCAAGAGGTCGGCCTCGGCGAGCTCGAATCCGTCGTTAGTCCGGGCGAACAGGGCCAGCCGTTCCAGGACCGTCTCGTCCTCTCCTTCCGTGAGTAGAAAACAGTAGGAGTCTTCGACTCCCCGTCCCACCCTGCCTCGCAGCTGATGGAGTTGGGACAAGCCGAAACGTCTGGCCCCCATGATGACCATCACCGTGGCATTGGCCACATCCACCCCCACCTCGATCACCGAGGTGCTCACCAGAACGTCGACCTCCCCGACCGTATAGGCCGCCATAGCCGCCACCTTCTCGGCCGGTGGGAGCTGCCCGTGCAGGAGTCTCACCCGGAACCCGGCCAACTCTCCGGCACTCAATTCCTCGAAGGTACGTCGCGCCGACGCGCTCTGCAGGGTCTCGCTCTCCTCGATGAGCGGGCATACCACGTAGGCCTGCCTCCCCCGAGCCAGCTGGGCACGCACGAACTCCCACATCCGGGCCTCGGAGTCGGCGAACACGATTCTGGTACGGACCGGCCGCCTGCCCGCAGGCATCTCGTCCAGCACGCTCACATCAAGGTCGCCATAAAGCGTCAGGCTGAGGGTTCGGGGGATGGGCGTGGCCGACATGTGCAGGGTATGGGGCCACAGCCCTTCGCCGTCCTCCACGGCCAGGATGGCGTCTCTCTGCCTGACACCGAAGCGGTGTTGCTCATCGACTACCGCCACACGCAGGTCCCGGAACCTCACTTCTTCTTGGATGAGGGCATGAGTGCCGACGACCACGTCCACGCCACCCGACTGCAGAGCCGCCCTCACCCTGCGCCGTTCAGCCGCGGTCAGACTCCCCTTCAGCAGCGCCACGCGCACGCCGAGGGGCTCCAGTTGGGCGGCCAGGCCCATATAGTGCTGATCGGCAAGGACCTCCGTCGGAGCCATCAGAGCCCCCTGCGCGCCCTGTTCGACCGCCCGGAGCAGACAGTAGGCCGCCACCATGGTCTTGCCCGAGCCTACGTCGCCGTGCAACAGACGACGCATGGGGAAGCTCTGCACCAGATCCGACTCGATCTCGGCTATTACCCGCGTTTGGGCGGCAGTGGGCCTGTAAGGGAGGGTGGCCAAGAAGTCCTCAGTCAACCGGCCCGCCGCAACAAGACCCCGGGCCCGGCGTCCCTCTCTTTGGGCCTGCCTCTCCTTGAGCACCGCCACCTGCAGGAGGAGCAACTCTTCGAAGGCCAGCCGCTCCCGAGCTCGCTGCGCCTCTCTCAGGCTGGTGGGGAAGTGACAGGACAGCACCGCCTCGCTCTTCGCCGGATACCGTCTGCGAGCCCTGAGCCGCGCGGGGAGTGGGTCGACGAGGTGTCGAGCTTCGGGAGCAGCATGATGGAGAACCGTTCTGATGGTCCGCACGCTCAAGTCCGCGGTGCTGGGATAAACGGGGATCAGCCCCAGCACGTGATGGCTCTCTCCCACATCACCCAGGATCTCATGACGCTTCACCAGAAACGTCGATGCGCCCCGCTGGCGCACCAGCGCACCTTTCAGCAATACCTCCGGATGCTCGCGGAAAGGGGCCTCCAGATAGGCCTGGTTATACCAGACGGCGAGTACACTCCCGGTGTCGTCACAGACCAGCGCCTCGAGCACCTTCACCCGGCGACGCGCCGTCTCCCGGACGGCGCAATCGACCACGCGCACCCGTAGAGTGACCTCCTCACCGGTGCACAGGGTCCCCACTTCCGCGATCCGCGACGGAGGTTCATGCCGGAAGGGCAGGTGAAGAAGGAGCCGGCCCACCGTCTCGATGCCCAGTCCCCGCAGTCTGCGTTCCGTGGTCTTACCTATCCCCCGTACTACCCCAACCGGTCGGTCGAGACGGGCCGGATCCAGACCCACCTTCGATGTGAGGGCACTCACCGGGCATCCTCCGTCAAGAACGCTCCGGGAACCGAAGGGGTAGTACAAACCGCCGGAAGCGGTGGCGCTCATTCCTGGATGCAGCAGACGGAGACCGCTCCCGGTCCCACGTAGGTCCCGATGACCGACCCGACGATGCTTGTTAACCTGATCTTGACGTCCCGGTCGTCTATACCCTCGATCAGATCACGCAACTGGCCGAGCACCGGCTCGTTCAACCCATGAGACAGGCTGGCGTACACGGTGGACCCCGGTTCGGTGTGATCCAATACGCCGTCGCGCATAGCCTCCAGCGCCTGCCGCAGCCCCCGCACTTTCTTATAGACGTCTATGACGCCCTCGTCGATGATGAGCACCGGCTTTATGTTGAGCAGTCCGCCCACCAGATGCGCCGCCCGCCCGATACGGCCGCCCTTGTAGAGTTGATCGAGCGTGGTGGGCAGGAAGAAGAAGATCTTCTCCTTTACAAAACGCTCGACATAAGCGTCAAGCTCGGCCTCGGTGGTACCCCGGTCTATGCGTTCGATGATGCGGTCCACCAGTAGAGCTATGCCTCCCGTGGCCAGTTGGGAGTCGACGAGCTTGACCCCGTCCACCTGCGCGCGGGCCACCTCGGCACTGGCGTAAGTACCACTGAACTGCCCGCTCAGGTGGACCGAGTAGACACGTTGGTACGTCTTCAAGAGTCTCTTGTACTCATCGAGGAACGCTCCGGCCGACGGCTGAGAGGTACGTGGGAGCTCGGATGCCGCGGCCAACTTCTCGTAGAACTCGGCCGGTTTGAGCTCTACCCAGTCCAGGTAGGCTTCGTCACCGAAGTACGTCGTCAGCGGGATGACGCTTATGTTGGGGTCGGCCGCCAGGTAATCCGGCAGATCGGCGGTCGAATCCACCAGAACCGCCGTTGTCTCTCGATTGACGATCATCTGCTGATCCCCTCCTTGCCTGGTCTACGATACGGACACACCCCGCCTATTCTGCCGCAAGCAACAAGGGATAGTAGGGCTGGCCTCCCTGATGTATATCGATCTCCACCAGCGGATAACGCTCGCGGGCCTCCTCGATCAACCGCTCAGCTTCCTCGGCGTCGTCCTCGTCGCCTAGGAGTACGGTCAGCGTCTCCCGGCCTTGCTGCAGCAGCCGGTCGAGCACATCGGTGACCACCTCGCGCATGACGGGTGAGGCAACGACCACGTGGTCGTCTATGAGGCCGATGCAGTCGCCTGCTCGGATCTGCACGCCGTCCACCAGAGAATCCCGCACAGCCCGGGTGACCTCTCCCGCCAGGACGTTGGCCACCGCAGCCGCCATCTCTTCAGCGTTCTTTTCACCGGGGTTGCGTCTCTCGTAGGCCACGGCCGCGCTCAGACCGGCCTGTATGGATGTAGTCGGGACCACATACACCTGTCGATCCGTCAATCCGACCGTCTGCTCGGCCGTCATGATCACGTTCTTGTTGTTGGGAAGGATCACCACTGCCGGGCTCGTCGCCTTATCCACCGCCCGCATCAGATCCTCGGCGGACGGGTTCATAGACTGCCCGCCATCGACGATGAGTTCCACCCCGAGACTCCGAAAGAGAGCCTTATTCCCCTCCCCGGCCACCACTGCCACCACCTGGGTGAGCCCCGTGTCGGCCGCCCGCTCGGCCTGCGCCATCCTCTCAGCGCGGGCCGCCGTCTGTTCCACCATGTTGTCGATCTCTATCTCGGTGAGCACACCAAGCTTTCCGGCCAGAGCGAGGACAGGCCCAGGGTCGTTCGTGTGCACGTGGACCTTGACACGGCTGTTGTCCCCCACTACCAGAAGGCTCCCCCCGAGCGGCATCAACTCTTCCTCGAGGGCGGTTGCGTCTAATTCTGGGCCGCTAAGAAGGAAGCTGGTGCAGTACATGTACTCGGCGTCTTCCTCAAGGCCCTCCTCTTGATACGCGGGACCGGCCGCCGCACGCGGCGCCGTGAGATGTGTAGCGATGGGCGTCTCCCAATCGGCCCGGCCGTTGGCGGCCCCCTCGATCAGCACCACCAAGCCGTACCCACCCGCGTCTACCACTCCCGCGTCGGCCAGGACCCGAAGGAGAGACGGCGTCTTCTCGACGCTCTTCCACCCGGCCTCTATTACCTGATCGATGAACGACTTCCGCCCCGTGGACCCCGGTATGTCGGCCGCCTCTTCAGCCATGTCCCGAAGTACCGTGAGCATAGTCCCCTCAACAGGCTTCCGGACTGCTCTATAGGCGGCCTCGGTAGCCGCGTGGAACGCCTTGATGAGTGTCTCGGTGCCAACGGACTGCGCCTCGCCGAAAACCTCCATGGCTCCCCGGACTATCTGAGAGAGGATTACACCGCTGTTGCCGCGCGCGCCCATCAGGGCAGCCTGCGAAATAGCCGCGCACAACTCCTTCTCGCCGGCCCCCGCGACCAACCCTTCAACCGCATCCAGCATCCCCCGCATAGTCAGGGCCAAGTTGGTGCCCGTGTCCCCATCGGGCACCGGATATACGTTGAGATCGTTGATCTCCTGCTTTCGTTCTTCAAGAGCCGCTGCGCCGGCGGCCAAGAGAGTCCGGGCCCCCGCGACCGTAAGCAGGACTCCGCCGTTGCTATTCCCCAAGCCGGACCCCTTGCACATAGATCTGCAGGGCCGTGACGGGCCGTCCCACCATCCGCTCCACGTTATACGCCACCTGAGAACGCACGTTCCCCGCGACTTCCGCCACGTTCAGTCCATACTCCACGATGATGTAGAGCTTTATGTAAAGCCGGTCCTCAGCCTGCTCGACTTTGATGCCCTGGTGCAGGCGGTCCCGAGATAGCAGCGCCGCTACTCCCCGGCGCAGATTAGGCGAAGCCATGCCTACCACGCCGTAGCACTCCAGGACCGTCCAGCCCACGATATCCGCAATGGCACGGTCCGTGACTACCACACGACCCTCTGAGGCCTTCTCTGGTCCCCTGTGCATCACCTTCTGCTTGTCCACACCTTGTGAACCACCCTCAAGCGGAGTGAAGATGGCCTTCTCCTTTCCCTGTCGCTCCTCACCGCGGGTTGTATTCTACCGTACCGAGGCGCGGGCTAGGGTCTCTATTCAGCTCGGCCCTTGTCATAAGGCCTCCGCCTGCGGCATACTATTGCACTCTTGACCAAGAGGACCGGACCAAGAATCAAGCGAAGGATGAGCAGGCATGTCCAAGGTATGCGTGATCTGCGGTAAGAAACCGAGCTTTGGCAACAACAGAAGCCATTCCATGCGTGCTACCCCTCGGCGCTGGAACCCCAATGTACAGAAAGTGCGCATCCTGCTGGACGGCAAAGCCACGCGCGCGTATGTCTGCGCGAAGTGCCTCAAAGCCAACAAGATCCAGAAGGTCGCCTAGTAGCAATCCTTCGGGCGCCCAACCGGGGCGCCCGACACCGGTGTCCGGCCCAGGGACCCCCTCCGATTCAGCCTCCGAACGACGCTTCAGCTCTTCTTCTCGCCCAGCCCCCGCATTAGATTGGCCATCTCCACCGCCGACGCCGCCGCGTCCCACCCTTTGTTGCCCGACTTGGTCCCCGCCCGCTCGACCGCCTGTTCGATGTTCTCAGTGGTCAGCACGCCGAAGATCACCGGTATGCCTGTGTCAAGCTGCACTCGGGCTACACCCTTGGCCACCTCGCCGGCCACGTAGTCGAAGTGAGGCGTCGAGCCCCTGATCACCGCTCCCAAGCAGATCACCGCGTCGTATTCCTTGGTCGTGGCCAGTCGCTGGGCGATCAACGGGATCTCCATGGCACCCGGCACCCAGGCTACATCCACGTCGGCTGCAGCAACACCGTGCCTGGTCAGACAATCCTTGGCTCCCGAGAGCAGTTTGCTGCCGATGAACTCGTTGAACCGGCTCACCACGATGCCGAAGCGGAGGCCCTCTCCCTTCAGAAAACCTTCAAACACCCGCCCTGTGTCACTCATTGCCTCCGTCCTTTCCCTCGTCGAGGAACTGAAGTCCTTGATGGTGCAAGATGTGCCCCAGCTTCTCCTTCTTGGTCTTGAGATACTTGAGGTTCAAATCGGTGGGCGCGATCTCGATGGGCACCCGTTCGGTGATGGTAAGGCCGTAACCCTCCAGCCCCACCAGTTTTCGGGGGTTGTTGGTCATGAGCCGGATGGAGGTGAGACCGAGATCGCTCAGGATCTGCGCTCCGATGCCGTAGTCTCGGAGATCGGCTTCGAAGCCCAGTTCGACATTGGCCTCCACCGTGTCTCTACCCTGCTCCTGCAACTCGTAGGCCCGGAGCTTGTTGAGAAGGCCTATGCCCCGGCCTTCCTGGGCCATATAGAGAACTACTCCTTCGCCTTCCTCCTCTATCTTGTTGAGTGCGGCATGGAGCTGATCGCCACAGTCACACCGAAGAGAGTGGAACACGTCGCCGGTGAGGCACTCCGAGTGGACCCGCACCAGCACGTCCTTCTTCCCGGCCACGTCGCCCTTGACCACAGCCAGATGCTGTTCGCCATCCAGCAGACTTTCGTAACCGTAGGCCGTGAAGTCGCCGTATTGGGTGGGGAGTTGCACTGCCGCGACTTGGCGGATGAGTCTCTCTGTGCGCCTTCTGTAACGGATGAGGTTGGCGACCGTGATCATCTTCAGCTGGTGGCGCCTGCAATACTCCACGAGATCGGGCACCCGGGCCATCGTGCCGTCTTCGTTCATGATCTCGCAGATGACCCCGGCGGGGATGAGCCCGGCAAGCCGCGCCAGGTCGACCGCCGCTTCTGTCTGCCCGGCCCGCGCCAAAACGCCGCCGGGACGTGCAACCAGAGGAAAGACGTGTCCCGGCTGCACCAAGTCCTGGGCCGTACTGCTCGGATCGATGGCCACCTGTATGGTGTGAGCGCGGTCGGCGGCTGATATGCCGGTGGTTACACCGTGCCGGGCCTCGATGGAGACGGTGAACGCCGTGGTGAAGCGAGATTGGTTGTCGCGAGCCATGGGGTGCAGCCTGAGCGCCCGCGCCCGCTCGCCGGTGAGGGACAGACAGATAAGCCCCCGGCCGTGCGTGGCCATGAAGTTGATGGCGTCAGGCGACACGAACTGGGCCGCGATGGTCAGGTCGCCCTCGTTCTCTCGGTCCTCGTCGTCGACCACCACCACCATGCGTCCCGCCTTGATCTCCTCAATGGCTTCCTCGATGGTCGCGAAGTGTCCCTGATCTCTCATATGAACCCCTGTTCTTTCAGTACATCCTCGGTGAGACCGATGGATGCACCGGCCTCATCGCTGTTGGCCTCGTCCCTTCCGAGCAGAGCCCGTTGTACATAGCGGGCGAGAACATCCGCCTCCACGTTCACGCGCTGCCCGGGTTTGACGACCTTGAGCGTCGTCTCCTTCATGGTGTGCGGAATGATCCCCACGGAGAACGCCGCCTCCTCGACCCCGATCACGGTGAGCGAGATCCCATCGATGGCAACGGATCCCTTGGGCGCAAGGCACCAACGCACCTCCGCCGGAAGCGAGAACCAAACCTCCCATGCCACCCCTGCCGGCCGGACGCTGAGCACTTCCGCAACAGCATCCACGTGCCCCAGCACCAGATGGCCGCCGAGCCTTCCGCCCAACTGCATGGATCGCTCCAAATTGACCAGAGAGCCGGGGCCCGTCTGTCCCAGAGTGGTGTGAGCTAGGGTTTCGGCCATGCAGTCAACGGTGAAGCCGTCTCGACGTAGGTCGACAACGGTGAGGCAGGCCCCGCTCACCGCGATGGAGTCGCCCAGCACCGTGCCCCCGAGTACCCTCTCGGCCCGCACGCTCAGCCGGCCCCCGCCATCCCGTCTTTCCAGCCTAAGAACGGTCCCGACCTCCTCTATCAGCCCGGTGAACATCAGACCGCCTCACTTCTGTAACCTGAGATCAGGACATCCGGCCCGATCCGCTCGATTTCGACCTCGGCGAGAGCAGTCGCGTCGGCCATGTGCAGCACACCCCGGCCTGACAGAGGCGCCCGATTCTGCGTCCCGGACACTATCCGCGGACAAACGAAGGCCGCCACCTTATCGATCAGCCCCGCGTTCCACCAGGCACCGGCCAGTGTCGGCCCGCCTTCCAGCAACACTGTCTG